>OBXM01000077.1_pt1 | contig 137315 bp, 147 predicted proteins | sample 1538141 | NCBI WGS metagenome assembly OBXM01 (sample SAMEA2580153, study PRJEB22360) | human gut metagenome | biome: human gut; feature: human-associated habitat; material: faeces | place: Denmark | collected 2008/2010 | reverse complement strand
CAACACTTAGCACTCATCGTTTACGGCGTGGACTACCAGGGTATCTAATCCTGTTCGCTCCCCACGCTTTCGAGCCTCAGCGTCAGTTACAGACCAGAGAGCCGCCTTCGCCACTGGTGTTCCTCCATATATCTACGCATTTCACCGCTACACATGGAATTCCACTCTCCTCTTCTGCACTCAAGTCTCCCAGTTTCCAATGACCCTCCCCGGTTGAGCCGGGGGCTTTCACATCAGACTTAAGAAACCGCCTGCGCTCGCTTTACGCCCAATAAATCCGGACAACGCTTGCCACCTACGTATTACCGCGGCTGCTGGCACGTAGTTAGCCGTGGCTTTCTGGTTAGATACCGTCAAGGGATGAACGTTCTACTCTCATCCTTGTTCTTCTCTAACAACAGAGTTTTACGATCCGAAAACCTTCTTCACTCACGCGGCGTTGCTCGGTCAGACTTTCGTCCATTGCCGAAGATTCCCTACTGCTGCCTCCCGTAGGAGTCTGGGCCGTGTCTCAGTCCCAGTGTGGCCGATCACCCTCTCAGGTCGGCTATGCATCGTGGCCTTGGTGAGCCGTTACCTCACCAACTAGCTAATGCACCGCGGGTCCATCCATCAGTGACGCAAAAGCGCCTTTCAACTTTCTTCCATGCGGAAAATAGTGTTATACGGTATTAGCACCTGTTTCCAAGTGTTATCCCCTTCTGATGGGCAGGTTACCCACGTGTTACTCACCCGTTCGCCACTCTTTTTCTTTCGGTGGAGCAAGCTCCGGTGAAAGAAAAAGCGTTCGACTTGCATGTATTAGGCACGCCGCCAGCGTTCGTCCTGAGCCAGGATCAAACTCTCATAATGATTTGTTTGAACGATCCATAGGATCGTTAAGCTCAAATAAAATTAACTTTGCTAGCTATTGCTTGCATGTATTTTGCTTCATAAATGAAGCGCCCTACACATTGGTTCGTTTGCTTGCTTTGTTCAGTTTTCAAAGGTCTACTGCGCTGCGTTAGCAACTTTTAAATCATATCAGACCGACAAGTGAATGTCAACTCTTTTTTTAAAAGTTTTTTCAAGCGATTGTTATTTAATCGCTCTTTATCTCTCAGCGACTTTTATATCTTATCATCTCGAAAGCTTTGTGTCAACAACTTTTTTGAAAGTTTTTTCTAACTTTTTAAGTTGTTTTACCTAATGCTTTCTGACGACTTTGTTATAATAACATCTGTCTTGATCTTCGTCAACATTTATTTTGAAAAAATATTTGAAAGGTTTAAACAGTGACTATCACAAAGACAAATACTAATATAGCAATTCTACTGCGAAAAATCAACAAAAAACAAAGCTTTTTCTCAACATTTTTTTTAGCCGAATCTTTCTTCTATTCTTTATCTCATCGTTCGCTTTTATAGCAATAATTGCGTTTTATAACTATTCGTGTTCCTCAATCGTTCCTGTTTATATGAACAAGCAGAAACGCTGTCCATTAAGTAAGATCCCTTATAAAGAAAAAACCAGCTGATTGTCGCTAACCTACAACAACCAGCTGGTTTCTTCGCAGAGGATCTGCGCTATTTCAAAACATCCTTACTAGATTGAACCACAGGAATATATATTCTAAAAATCGTTCCTTGCCCAATCACACTTTCTGCAGTAATGCGCCCTTTATAACTTTCCAATAATTGCTTAGCAATGGATAGTCCTAACCCATTTCCCCCTTTGGTTCTTGCTCTCGCCTTATCCACTCGATAAAATCGATTGAAAATTTTATCCAAGTCATCTTTGCTGATTCCTTCACCAAAATCCTGAATTGCAATCTCAAACGTTTGTCGATCAGAAGAAATAGATAAATGGACCTCTTTGCGATCTGTGGAGTACTTGACGGCATTATCTAAGATGATAATAATAATTTGTTCGAAATGATTCCGATAAATTTTTAAAGTCAATTCGTGGTAAAGATCATCATCCAATGTGAAAACAAATTCCGGGTAAAGAATTTTAAAATTATTAAATACTTGGTATACGACTTCTTTGGCTTTTGTCGTTTCATTCGCATAGTGGACATCTACTTGCTCAGCTCTGGAAAGGTCGAGCATTTCCTGCACAAGTGTCTTCATTCGACTGATTTCTTGCATGCTGGCTGCAAGCGATTCATCTAATACTTCTGGATCGTCCTTGCCCCAGCGCTGCAACAGGCTCATATGTCCTTCAATGATTGCCACTGGCGTCCGTAATTCATGAGAAACGTCCTCTACAAACCGTTCTTGCTGCTCGATATATAGCCGCATACGGTCGAGCATCTCATTAAAGATGTCTGCCAAATCAGATAATTCATCATTTGTATTCAGTTCAGGCATATGCACGGTCGATTGGGGATTCTTTCGAACGGTTTCCATTGTATCCCGCAAAACTTTCAGTGGCTGCAAGAAATAAGCAGATAAGAAAAAACCTAAAACGCTACTGAGAATCAAGGAAACGACTTCAAGTATGATTAGCGTTAACAAGAGCTTACTGCGAATTTCATAAAAGGAGGTCAGTTCATAAAATGTTTGAGCATAACCAATTTTTTCTCTCGTTTCTTTTGAGTAGATTGGCTGGATCGACAAAAAGCCTGTAATATTGTCCAATGTCACGATCGTGGGCGGCTTTCGCTGCACATCGATCAGAGAAAGATTATTTTCATGGGTTTTGAAAATCAATTCCTGATTCAGATTATAAACAAATAAGCTCAAAGGAGACTGGCCTAACTCGGAAATAAACGAGTCGATCTTCATTAAGTTCCCATCAATTGTTGAAGTTCGGTCGTAGATGCTCGTATCACCACTATCGTTCTTAGTTAAATTTCGATAGGTACGCACCAATGTCAATTCTTGGTCTGAATTGGCTAACCTAGAAGCTACTTCCGACATCGTACGCTCCACGTTATTTTCTTCTTTAGCCACAAGCAGGTTGATAGATGTTTTGTAGGTGATGACTGCAAAAATTGTAAAAACAACAAATATAAAGAAAGAACTTGCGAAGGCCCACTTCACAGTCAAAGAAGGCCCCTTCAGTTCTTTTAGTTTTTTCATTCTTTTTTTTAAGCTCACGAACGCATCACGTATCCTGTCCCCCGAACAGTTTGGATATAGCTCTCTTCTCCAGGTACGTCGATCTTATTCCGTAGATAACGAATATACACATCGACTACGTTTGTTTCTACTTCTGTTTCATAACCCCAAACTTTGTTCAGCAGAACATCACGGGCTAAGACGACATTGACGTTCTCCATCAAAGTAAGAAGCAACTCGTACTCACGCTTCGTCAATTCAATGACATCACTGCCTCGACGCACCACACGGTTTTCTTTCTCGATGGTTAAATCACGATAAGTGATCGTCGTTTGTTTGGCAACATTTTTGTCTCCTTCAATGTCGATTCGACGTAACAGAGCACGCAAACGAGCTAGTAGCTCTTCAATCGCAAAGGGTTTCACAATATAATCGTCTGCTCCGTGATCTAGCCCTGAGACCCGATCGATCACTGAATCTCTTGCTGTCATCATAATGATTGGCGTATTTTTGGTCTGGCGCACACGACGGCAAACTTCTAATCCGTTTAGTTCTGGTAGCATCAAATCAAGTAAGATGGCATCCCATTCATTGTTCAACGCTGCATCCAATCCAGTTCTGCCATTATAATGTACTTCGGTATTATAGCCTTCATGCTTTAATTCTAATTCCACGAATCGAGCTAAGTTCTTTTCATCTTCAATGATTAGAATATTACTCATTAGTTAGAGCTCCTTTATCGGTTATTCTGCATATAGTTAGACACTATCTGCTTTATTTTATCATGTATCTAAAAAATAAAAAAGAGATTGACCGAAAGTTCTCACTGTTCGGTCATTCTCTTAATTTGTTCTCAATTGTTCGACTTATTCTTCCTCATACCAAGAGTAGTGGTAAATTCCTTCTTTGTCCGTACGTTCATACGTATGGGCACCGAAATAATCCCGCTGTGCTTGGATCAAGTTTGCAGGCAAACGATCTGAGCGATAAGAATCAAAATAAGCAATTGCTGAAGAGAATGTTGGGACTGGTACGCCAGCTTGGACTGCCAATGCTACGACGTCACGAACGGATTGTTGATAGCGTTTTGTGATTTCCTTGAAATAGTCATCAAGCAATAAGTTTTCGATATCCGTATCTTTTTCATAAGCATCGGTGATTTTTTGCAAGAATTGCGCACGAATGATACAACCTGCACGCCAGATTTTAGCAATTTCACCAAATGGCAGTTGCCAATCATACTCTTTTGATGCGGTCCGTAATTGCGCAAAACCTTGTGCATAGCTCATGATTTTGCTGAAATACAATGCTTCCCGAATTTTCTCAACAAATTCTTGTTTGTCTCCTGTAAATTCGAATCCTTTAGGTTTTGGTAAGACTTGGCTAGCATTCACTCGTTCTTCTTTATAAGCAGAAATATAACGCGCAAAAACAGACTCTGTGATCAACGGCAGTGGAACACCAAGATCTAATGCACTTTGACTCGTCCATTTCCCCGTTCCTTTGTTGCCGGCAGCATCTAAAATCACATCAACGATTGGTTTCCCAGTACCTAAATCGTCTTTGCGTGTTAAGATGTCTGCTGTGATTTCGATCAAGTAGCTATCTAATTCGCCTTTATTCCATTCAGAGAAGATCTCCGCCATTTCAGAAACAGATAGCCCTAGAATTTTTTGCATCAAATCATAGGATTCAGCAATTAGCTGCATATCTCCATACTCGATACCATTGTGAACCATTTTTACATAGTGTCCTGCACCATTTGGTCCAATGTAGGTAACACAAGGAGTGCCATCTTCTGCTTTTGCTGAGATTTGTTCCAAAATAGGAGCCACTAACTCATACGCTTCTTTTTGTCCGCCAGGCATGATTGACGGGCCTTTCAATGCGCCTTCTTCTCCACCAGAAACTCCGGTACCGATAAAGTTGATACCAGAATTTGCTAATTCTTCATTACGACGGATCGTATCTTTGAAGAATGTGTTTCCTCCATCGATCAAGATGTCCCCTTTTTCAAGATGAGGCAATAATTCTTGGATGGTTGCGTCTGTCGCAAAACCCGCTTTGACCATCAAAAGAATGCGTCGTGGTGTTTCGATCGATTGTACGAACTCTTCAATCGTATAGGTTGCTTTAAAGTTTTTATCTGGATGTTCTTTTACTACTTCTTCTGTTTTAGATCCTGTACGGTTGAATAGGGCAACTGAATAACCGCGGCTTTCAATGTTCAACGCTAAGTTTTTTCCCATGACTGCCATACCGACAACGCCGATTTGTTGTTTTGTCATCACTCATCCTCCTAAGATTCAGTTATCTGTTTCATTATAGCGCAAAAGATAGTTGTTTTGAACTATTCTCTTTCAAAGAGTAAGAATTATTTCAGAAAAGTTCTAGTTTTCATGAAACTAATCTGAAACAAAAAGAAAAATCCTAAGGCTCCATGGTTAGCCTTAGGATTTTGAAATCCATTTTTCTGTAAAAAAGGATTATGCTTCTTTTGTTGCTACATCTTTTCCATCGTAATGACCACAGTTTGAGCATACATGGTGGCTTTTTTTCATTTCACCACAGTTTGCACATTCGTTCAAACCGTTGATTGTCAATTTGTAATGAGTACGACGTTTTGCTTTTTTCGCTTTAGAAGTTCTTCTTGCTGGTACTGCCATTTTGCTACACCTCCTTGTAAATGAAAGCAACCTTGAGGCTGCAATTTATTCCAATCCTACGCGTTATCATCTTCTGAATCATTGAACAGTTCCGATAATTTTGCAAGACGAGGATCAATTTGTTGGGCTTGCGCTTCTTTTTGATTTGCATAGTCTTCTTCTGATAAAACAGCCCAGTCATTTCCTGACGGCATTTCTGTGCTACTTTTCTCTTCCTCAGTAAGGACTTGCATGGGAATCGCAAGTAATAGGTTATCAGCAACTGAATCATCCAAACTGATCGTCTGACCTTCAATGATCAAGACATCTTCTTCTGGAATCATTTCATCTCGCCGCTGAAATTGCTCTGGTGTCATGAAGAGTTCATCCACTGTAAAATCCATTGGCAAAGCAACTGGAGTCAATGAGCGTGTTGAAGGTAACGTGATGGTTGTCTCCACTCGGTAATGTAGGAGATATTCATGTTTTCCAACAGACATCATGCCAGTGATTTTCACAGGAGACAAATCAATGATCTGTCCATCGCGTTTTATCAATTGATTTTTTAAGTTCAACGTTTCGTCGAACATTAGCGGTGTCTCTTGGTATTTTTTTAATTCCAATAAAGACCATTTCATTTTTATCACCCCTAAGCAACAAAAGCAATTATACAGGGGTTATTTCCCTTTGTCAATGAAATTTTCTTGACACCTTTTTCATTTCTACAGCTGTAATTTTACGCACAAAAAAGTGATTGCTTTTAGAGAAAAAAACAACAGACTCGCTACTTATGCACGAGCCTGTTGCCTCCATTAATCAATCTTTCGAAAGAAGATTAGATAGCTGTTGTTTCTCCACGGTAGACGATTCCACGACGAGAATCCACAGTAATCAATTCACCATCTTTGATCGTTGTTGTGGCATCTTTTGCCCCAACGATCACTGGAAGGTCTTTCGCAATGCCGACAACTGCTGCATGAGAAGTCAAACCGCCGTCTTCAACAACAAGTGCTGCTGCTTTCTCGATTGCAGGCATATATTCTTTATCTGTTGTTGGAACAACTAAGATCATGCCATCTTTTGCTTTAGCAATTGCTTCTTCTGCACTGTTGGCTACAACGGCATTAGAAACGATTGATTTTTCACCGATTCCTTGTGCTTCAAGCAATTTAGAACCGATCATTTGAATTTTCATCACGTTCGTTGTTCCACGTTCTCCAACTGGCACACCAGCAGTGATCAAAATCAAATCGCCTTCTTTGGCAAAACCAAGATCCACAGCTTGTTTAGCTGCTAATTCGAACATTTCGTCAGTTGTTGAAGGTTTTTCAGCAACTGTTGGATAAACACCCCAGTTTAACATCAAACCACGTTTTGTACGTTCGTCGAAAGTTACTGCCAAGATATCTGCATCTGGACGATATTTTGAAATCATTTTCGCAGTATAGCCAGATTCAGTTGCAGCAACGATTGTTTTTACGCCAAGATTTTTAGCTGCACGTGCCACAGAAAGACCAATTGTTTCTGTTACATCAGTTTTATCAAATTGGTTGATTTGGAAAGTACTCATTTCTGCTAAAGCATTTTCTGCTTCGATATCGATACGAGCCATCGTTGCAACAGCTTGTACAGGATAGTCTCCGTTTGCTGATTCTCCAGATAACATGGTTGCATCTGTTCCGTCAAAGACTGCATTGGCAACGTCAGAAGCTTCTGCGCGTGTTGGACGAGGATTTTGTTGCATTGATTCTAACATTTGAGTTGCAGTGATAACTGATTTACCTACCGCATTACATTTTTTGATGATTCGTTTTTGAACCATTGGTACTTCTTCTGCTGGAATCTCAACACCCATGTCTCCACGAGCAACCATGATACCGTCAGAAACTTTGATGATTTCATCAATGTTGTCGATACCTTCTTGAGATTCGATTTTAGAGAAGATTTGTACATGAGTCATGTTCTTTTCTTCAAGAATTTCACGAATTTCTAAAACGTCTTGAGCTTTACGTACGAATGAAGCTGCGATGAAGTCGATATCATTGTCTAATCCAAAACGAATATCGTCAGCATCTTTTTCAGTAATACCAGGCAAGCTGATTGATACGCCAGGTGCATTGACCCCTTTACGAGAACCCAACATTCCTGCATTTTTAACAACAACAACTAATTCACGTGCTGCTTCGTCTTTTTCGATGATCTCCATATCGATCAAACCATCATCAAATAAGATATGGCCGCCTACATATACATCATCAAATAATCCAGGATAGGTCACTGCAATCTTTTCTTTTGTTCCTTTGTGTTCTGGGTCCATTGAGATACGTGTTTGGTCACCAACGTTGAATTGGATATAGCCGGCACGACCATAATCTGCTTCGGTTGTGTCTTGAACGGTTGTACGGATTTCTGCTCCTTTAGTATCTAAAAGAATCCCTACATCTTTACCAGTTTTCTTGACCGCTTCACGCACCATTGTCATACGTCCTAATTGTTCTTCATGATCTCCATGAGAAAAATTGAAACGGAAGACATTTGCACCGGCTTCGATCAGTTCAGAAATAATTTCTACACTATTACTTGCTGGTCCTAATGTGCTGACGATTTTTGTTTTTTTCATTACTAAACGCTCCTATTCATTTATTTAAAATAGCTTAATAAGCTTTTTTTACAAAATTACTGTTGCGTTTCATACTTCCTAAACTTAAAAGGAAATTTCCTTGTTCAAGTCGTATAAAGAAATATCTGGTTTGTGACGATTGTTTTCAAGCGTTTCGATGATATCTGCAGCAACCATCTGGTTGTTTTCGATACCGATGCACAATCCGCCTTTGCCTTGTTGAAGCAACTCAACTGCGTAAGCACCAAATTTACTTGCTAGAACGCGGTCTCTTGCGCTTGGTGATCCGCCACGAACAACGTGTCCTAAAATCGATACCCGCGTGTGGAAATCGCCATATTCAGATAATTTATCAGCAAATTCGTTTCCGCCCATCACGCCTTCTGCTAAGACGATCAAGCAGTGTTTCTTACCGCGGTCCCGTCCTTCACGAATTCGGTTCGCAACAACGGCCATATCAAAGTCATGTTCTGGGATGATGATCTCATCTGCCCCACCGGCAACTCCTGACCAAAGCGCAATGTCACCTGCACCACGACCCATTACTTCGATTACGAATGTCCGGACGTGAGAAGTTGCAGTGTCACGAATTCGGTCGATTGATTCCAATACTGTATTGATTGCTGTATCAAAACCGATAGTAAAGTCCGTCCCAGGAATATCATTGTCAATCGTTCCTGGAATACCGATCGCCGGAAAACCATGGCGTGTTAGAGCCATCGCACCATGATAAGAGCCGTCGCCACCAATAACGACCAACCCTTCAATACCGAATTTTTTCAGTTGTTCAATCCCTTTCAACTGACCTTCTTGTGTCGCAAATTCAGGATAGCGCGCAGAGTACAAGAATGTACCGCCTCGTTGGATCTTGTCACCTACATCTGCCACATCAAGACGGCGAATATCTCCAGCTACCAAACCAGCATAGCCGTAATTGATTCCATATACTTCCAGCCCATCAAAGATAGCCTTTCTTACAACTGCCCGAACCGCTGCGTTCATCCCCGGCGCATCGCCGCCACTGGTTAGAATTCCAATGCGTTTCATTATCCATTCACCTCATTAGTAGATTTGTTTAGGGAATTGGAACTCCCTTATTTGATACTTTTCAAGTAATAACCACGAGTAGTATTTTACCATTATTCCAGAGAAATGTCTTGAAATAGTGGGAAAAAGTTGAAAAAAGTGTAAGTAAAATTTAACGTTTTCGGAAAATTACTTGAAAATAACATTTTCCTCTCCCAACAAGTGCCCAAGCTTTCTTTCCATTTCTTCGTCTTTTTTTAGCCAGTTCTCTTCCGTCAGCAACACTTTTTTCCCGTTGCTTTCATAGAACAACACCACAGGAACCCGGCCTCGATGCTTTCTCAGCAACTGCGACAATTCTTGCAAATGGTTCGTCTCAACATCACGTGTGATCTTCAGATAACACGTTTGATCTGTTAGCTGTGCTTGCGCTTTTTCAGCTAGCTCTATTTTATCAGCAATCAGTTGTATTTCACCATTGTAACGACTTACTTCCACTTTTCCTTCAACATACAAGACGGCGTTTTCTGCAACGTCAGATCGTATGTGACGATACAATGTGGGAAAAACAGTGATTGAGACTTCTTTACTAGCATCTGTTCCTTCAAGAAACGCCATTTGCTCTCCTTTTTTTGTACGGATTTCTCGAATTTGACGCACATAAAATAGTATCCGGACACGTTCGTTGGGAACTAAGTCAGCGATTGCTATCGTCTGCTTCAACTGTTGCAGCTTCTGATATTGTTGGACAGGATGACCTGATAAATAAACCCCTAAATATTCTTCTTCCAACGCTAACTTTTGCTCTAAGTCATAATCAGCGACTTCGGCTTCTTTGAGAGCCATTGTCTCTAACAAATCGAGACTGCCGCCACTATAGGTGATATTTTGGATTTTCCCTTCTAATTGGATAAGTGCTTGCTTCCGATTAGTGACCAATTCATCAAACGCACCAATACTTAACAACGGACGGATATAATCTTCTTTCAGCCATTTGTTATTCTTTTGATGCAGGCGCAACAGGAATTGATCTAAGGAGGAGAATGTTCCATTCTCCTTTCGTTCATCTAAAATATCTTGAATCAGGTCTCTACGTATTCCTTTAACACTGCTAAAGCCAAAACGAATCTGTTTTTCCGATTGAAGATAGAAACTATAGCCACTCTTGTTGATGGACGGCGGTAAGATTGCTACACCATACCGAGTCGCTTCATTCAAATATTCTTTTAATTTACCTGGATTATTCCTAACCGAGTGCAATAATGCAGCAAAAAATGGTCCTGGATAATGTACCTTTAAATACGCCATTTGGAAGCCGATAAATGAGTAGGCAAACGCATGAGAACGATTGAACCCGTAATTGGCAAAACGCTCAATATAATCATAAACTTCTTCTGCTTTCTCCGCGGAAAAATGGTTGGCTACGGCTCCTTCAACAAAATGGCGCCGTTCTTCATCTAGGACGTCTTTTTTCTTTTTGCTGATGGCTCGCCGCAAGATATCTGCTTGACCAAGAGAAAAGCCTGCCATTTTAGAAGCAACTTGCATGATTTGTTCTTGATAAACAATGATTCCATAGGTATTTTGTAAAATCGGCACTAAAGCAGCATCCGGATAAACGACTTTTTCCTGTCCTTTTTTCCGTCGAATAAACGTATCGATATTTTGCATAGGTCCTGGCCGATACAACGCATTGACGGCTGCGATATCTTCGATACTTTCAGGTCCAAGTTTTCGCAAAACATTTCTGATCCCCGCTGACTCAAACTGAAAGATTCCGGCAGTATCGCCTTGCTGAAATAGTCGCAGCACAGCTGGGTCATTTAAAGGAATAGCTTTCTGGGTAACTGTTTCATTTGTAACTCGCTTGATCCCTCTTAAAGTATTGTCAATGATTGAAAGATTCCGTAATCCTAAAAAATCCATTTTTAACAATCCCACTGTTTCCACATCATTCATTGTGAACTGAGTCAAGAGGATCTCATCACTTCCTTGTTGAAGGGGGACTAGATCCAAGAGATTCTTGTCGCTGATCACCACACCAGCTGCATGGGTGGAAACATGTCGAGGCAATCCTTCCAGTACCTTAGCCACTGCAAACATCGTTTCATTTCGTTCGTTGAAGGTAGCCAATTCTCGTAATTGATTGGATTGCTCATAAGCTAAAGCCAATGTCATTTTTAATGCGTTAGGAATGGCTTTTGACCAGCGATTGGCTTCGCTTTGTGACAAACCAAACACTCGTGAAACATCCCGCAGCACCATTTTGGCCGCCATCGTTCCAAAAGTAGCAATTTGCGCCATGTACTCCTGACCATATTTTTGACGGACATAATGCAAAATCTCATCACGTCTGTTATCAGGAATATCTAAATCGATATCGGGCATAGTATAGCGTTCGGGATTCAAGAAACGCTCAAACAGCAAGTCATATTCAATTGGATCGACATCGGTGATGGCTAATACGAAAGCTACTAATGAACCTGCTGCTGAGCCCCGCCCTGCGCCGGTAACAATTTCGTTCTTGTGAGCAAAATCCATCACATCCCAAATGATCAAAAAGTAATCGTCAAATCCCATTGTATGAATAACGGATAGTTCATAATCCAAACGCTGACGGTAAATATCTGTGACCTGCGTAATACGTTCAGACAACTTTTCAAAACACAGTTTTCTAAGAAAATCAGCCGCATTTTCCCCTTCTTCTAAAGGGAAATGCGGGAGCAAACGTTGATGGAGAGGAATCGTCAGAGTACATTCTTCTGCAATTCGCTGATTATTTACCAATGCTTCTGAATTCTCTCCAAATGCCTGAATCAGTTCCGCAGGCTGTTCTAAATAATACGTTTCGGAAGATTGTTCCTTCGCTTTACGAAAATCTTCGATCTGAGTACCGTTCTTAATATGTTCCATGACTTGAACAGCAAATAGTTCTGCTTGTTCCAATGCTGCTACGGGTTGATAAGCGCACAGCTCAAGACCATGCTGTTGAAACCACTCTCTTTCTGGCGTTGCCGCTGCTTTTTGAACACCCAGGAAAAGACTCTTTTGATCAAAACGAGCGACAAAGTCTGTCAATGCTCGAGAAAGCTGTGCCAAGTCTTCCGATTGATCTGGAGAGAAACCTTGCCCTTGCGGCAAAATACCAAACAGATCTGGTAACGTTAAGTATTCAGATAGATCCAAGTGACCGTTGATCATTTTCTCACTGGAAAGGCGCATCAATAATCGGTAGCCTGATAGATTCTTTGCAAAAAGATACAATGGAAAACGCATAGTGGACGTGCCAAACGTGCAATCGAATAATACACCAATCACAGGTTTGATTCCGGCATTTTGGCATTGCTGATAAAATTCTAAGGCTCCATATAACACATTGTGATCTGCCAGCCCCAAAACTTTATAACCAGCTTTTTTGGCAGCAGCAATATAACGAGGAATTTTGATCGTACTTTGAAGTAAGGAATACGCGCTTAAGGTTGTCAATTGATGATACATAGAAAATCCCTCCGAAAATGATAATTCCGTTTGTTTCTGCTTTATTTCTAATTTGAAAAGAATAAATGAAAATGTGAAAATCTTTACATTGAAATTTTTTGTGATAAACTAAAGTCGAAAAGCAAGATACGCAGAAAAGAGGTGTCGTCATGCGCTACTTAGCAACATTATTTTGGACATTTATCTTAGGCCAAGTTGTCGGCTATCTAGGCAGCTCACTAGCGGGAGCTACTTATGATTTCCAATTGACCTCAATCATCTCTTTGGTAGCAGGTGTACTAATTATCCTTCTTGGTTTGATTGCACCTTCGCCAAAAAAGACAAGTCATTAATAGAAGAAAAACCAGTTACCTTCATTGTAACTGGTTTTTTTTTCTTTTCAACTGAGATCGTGCTTATGAAAATTTTTACGGAAATTAAATGTAGAAAGACAAATATTCAAAAAGACAAACGCACTGGTTACCCAAAACACGGCTGGGTAGCCAAAACTATGGGCAACGGTTGAACCGACCATTGGACCAAGCACTTGTCCAAAGTTAGAAAACATTTGGTTGTAACTATAAATTCGACTAACACCTTCCATTGGGGTGATTTTACTGATCAACGTATTGATCGATGGCATTAACGCACCAGTAGAGAAGCCCAAAAGAAAGCGTAGAACGCCCAATTGGAATGGTGACGTAACAAAGCCCATTGGAATAAAGCAAAGGAATGAAAGCAGTAGTCCTCCTAATAACACTTTATGATTTCCGTAGCGGTCCCCTACTTTACCTAATATTGGCGAAGAAATAATAGCTGAAACACCGGCAATCGATACGATCAACCCGCTGACAAATAAAAGGTTTCCTGTATTGCCGCTTAGATCACGGATATATAAAGTCAAAATTGGACTGATACTTGTTACACCAAGTTGCAGGATCAATGAAGTAATAAATAAGCCAATCAATAGTTGTAGGTTTTTGATTTGTCCAAAAACTTCTTTGACAGATAGAAGGTCCCCTTTTTCAACAGGTGCGAAATCTTCTTGAACCAAAAAGATCGTTAGCAGCAATGTGATCAAAAGAACGACCCCTGTGATGATAAATACATTCTTCATACCAAACCACTGTGCTAAAGCACCACCCATAGAAGGCCCGATCAAGTTTCCGGCGATAGCTCCGGTTGCTAATGTTCCTAGTGCCCAGCCGCTCTTTTCTTTCGGGGCTTGAGAAGCAATCAATGCTGTCGCATTTGGAATATAACCCGAAAGGATCCCCGTAAAGAAGCGCATAATCAATAGCCAGTAGACATTCGGTACAAAGGCTAATGAGCCCATGGTGACTGTCATACCAGCAGCCGCCCGAATCATCATCAATCTGCGACCTTTCTGATCTGCTAAATTCCCCCAAACCGGCGCAATGATTGCAGCTGCAAACGCGGTCACTGAGATTGCCAGACCTGAAAACAGCTCGATTTGGCTTTTTGGCGCCCCCAACTCTTCAATATATAGCGGAATAAACGGCATAACTAAACTAAAACTTGCACCAGTAAAAAAACAGCCAATCCAAGAAATTAGGAGATTTCGTTTCCAATCAATTTTCATGTCAAAACCCTCTTTCTCTTAAACTATACCGCATTTTTTAAAATAGTAAAATTAAAAAAGACAGAAGATTGTGTGATCTGTCTGCAAAATAAAACTATCCCCACTACAACTGATTTCGCCTTCTTTGTTCTTTACAGCCCACATAAAGCAGCTCATCGACCAAAGAAAGAATCCGTTATAGTTTGGATAGTTCATTGTCAAAAGCACGACCAGAAATCAGTGCTCTTTATTGATTGGTACTAGCTGATCACAGCTAAAATAATGAAGTTCAAAATAAAGAGAATATTTACGACCCACAAAATTGGAGATACTTCGCGGAATTTTCCTTTTACGACTTTAACGATTGCGTAAAAGATAAAACCAGCTGCGATTCCATAAGAAATGCTGTAACAAAGTCCCATAAAGATCGAAGCAAAGAATGCTGGAACTGCTTCTTCAAGATCCGACCAATTGATATCCGCAAATGAAGCGAGCATCATCACACCGACTAAAATCAATGCCGGCGCTGTTGCTTGAGCAGGGACCACGGAAATCAATGGTGAAAAGAAACTACTAATGGCAAACAAAGCTGCTACTACCACTGAAGTCAATCCTGTTCGTCCCCCAGCACCGATCCCGGCAGCTGATTCAACATAAGTAGTGGTATTAGATGTTCCAAAGATCGCACCGATCGAAGTTGCAATTGCATCGGCAAAAAGGGCTTTGTCCATCTTTGTATTGAACCCTTTACTATCTTCCAACGCTTCTTCGTCTTTTTGAGAAAAGATTCCAGTACGGCGCCCTGTTCCAATAAATGTGCCGATAGTATCAAATGTATCTGAAAGACTAAAGGCAATAATCGTCATGATCACTTGAGGAATTTTAGCAGAATCACTAAACAATGAACCCATTCCCTCTGGGCCAAACGCAGCGCCAAAAGTTGTTCCAAGTTCATTAATTGAACTTCCCAAAGAGTTTCCCTGCCAATCAATCGTGCTTAAATCGACCACACCCATCAAAATACCAATGATCGTTGTCCCTAAGATACCGATAATAATTGCTCCTCGGACGTTTTTAACCACTAATAACGTTGTTAAAACCAAGCCAATGATTGCCAAGATAACTGGTGCATTATTAAAGTTAGCGAGTGCCGGCACGATGCCTCCATTAAATGAAGCACTAACAATCGTATCACCATCAACAGTTGATCCAGTAACTGCTGCAGTATCCGCGCTGAAACTTAATAGATTGGCATTTTTCAACCCAACGTAAGCAACGAAGATCCCAATCCCACCACCAATGGCATGTTGCATGCTCTCTGGAATGGCGTGAATAATCAATTTACGAATTTTAGTGATCGTGATCAAAATATTGATCACACCACAGATAAAGACCATAGCTAATGCTTGTTGCCAAGAATAGCCTAACCCAAAGACAACTGTAAAGGTAAAGAAGGCATTCAATCCCATTCCTGGTGCTTGCGCATACGGTACGTTTGCAAAGAGTCCCATGACCAGCGTTCCAATGACAGAGGCAATGATGGTTGCAAGAAAGACTGCTTGAAAAGGCATACCAGATGCGGAAAGAATCGAAGGATTAACAAAAAGAATGTAGCTCATTGCAAAGAAGGTGGTTACCCCAGCCATCACTTCTGTTGAAACAGTTGTTTTATTTTCTTTTAATTTGAAAAACTTTTCCATGTAAATCGTTCACTCCTACAAGATTAGTTAGTGTTTCTGAAAAGAAAAGAATAATTGCACTTTCCATCGAACAATTACAAATTATAGGCGACCCCCCCCTATTCCACAATAAAAAAATTAACAAAAACCAAATATTTTATCCGAACGTTCGTGTTTTATCAAGAAACTGATTTTTTCCAGAAACTTACCATCCCCCTTTCATCTCTTGTGAAATCAGTAAAATGTGTTACACTTAAACAACTAGAAAAAGAGAATGGAGCGAGTTGAGTGAACAAAAAATTAATTGCCATCGATCTAGACGGCACTACTTTAAATACAGAGTCCCAAATTTCAAAGCGGACATTTGATGTTTTGACACGAGCAACGAAAGCTGGACATTATGTGACCATCGCAACCGGTCGTCCTTTTCGAATGAGTGATCAGTTTTATCGTCAATTAGCCCTAAAAACACCTATGATCAATTTTAATGGAGGTTTGGTACACAAACCTCGTCAAGTATGGGCAAATGAAACAGAATTCTCTGTGTCAAAAGAAATCGCTTTTGAACTAATGGCTCAAAAAGAGAACCTGAACTTAGATTTTGTTGCTGCAGAAAATCGGGAAACCTTTTTTATCGATCAACTTGAAGGCTTTGATCAGCGTTTCTTTTCTTCCGATAGTATTACTGAAGAAAACTTATTGAAGAACATGAAATCTGATCCGACTTCTTTATTGGTCAAAACACAAAATGAATTCGCTGAGTCTGTTGCTTTACGAATCAACGATCAATTCAATGACACGGTTGATGTCCGTACATGGGGCGGTCCTCATGCAATTTTGGAGATTGTTCCAAAAGGGGTCCATAAAGCATTAGGTCTATCAGTGATTTCCGATTATCTGAAGATTGATCCCAAAAATATTATTGCCTTTGGCGATGAACACAATGATCTAGAAATGTTGGAATATGCCGGCTGGGGTGTGGCTATGGCAAATGGAACCGCACAATTAAAATCTATTGCCAATGATGTAACGGATAAAACCAATGCCGAGGACGGCTTAGCTGACTACTTGGAAAATTTATTAGCCCTATAAAAAGACAAAAAGAAACACGAGGATTCGATGTCTCTCCTCTCCAAAGTCTGTATGAAAATGGACTTTAGAGGGACTACATCTGTCCTCGTGTTTTTAAATTGTTTCGTAAATGATTGTTTCTGCCTTAGGAATTTTTTCATCAATGAAGAATACTTTATACCAGGTCAAGAAAGTGTAGATCGTCCAGATTTTCCGTTGAAGTCCTTGTTTACCGGCGCGATGATCAGCCAATAATTGCAAAATCTTTTCTTGGTCAAAGAATTCTGCAGCAAAATCCGCTGTAAATAGTTCTTTGACGGTTTTGTAACCAGTCCCTTCTTTCAGCCATGCTCGAATAGGGACCGGAAAACCTAATTTTTCCCGATTGGCCCATTCTGTTGGGAGGTGACGATTTGCTGCTTGACGAAAGACATCTTTCGTATTGTACTGATTGATCAAATATTTTGTCGGAATCGTCTGTGCTACTTTCATGACTTCAATATCAAGTAATGGCACCCGTAATTCCAAAGAACTAGCCATTGACATCTTATCTGCTTTTAATAAGATGTCTTTGGGCATCCATTGATGAACATCCAAATACTGCATTTTGTTGACTTCTTCATCAAGATCTTTGACTTTTTCATAGTATGGGGCGACGATTTCCGCCACTGATGGTCCACTAGTATAGTCTGGATGCAATATCTCAGTGGCTTCTTGCTCTTCAAAGACCAGTGCTTGCCCGATAAAGAAATCTTTTGCAGGTGCGGTGGCTTCATAGAGATGAATTCGTCCATGGAAGTTTCTCATATTACCAATTGTCCGGCCTAATTTGAATCGAATATTCTTAGGTAATTTTTTCAATCCTTGAGCAAATACACGAATCATCTTGGAGTTCGTATGCCAACCATAAGCAGCATAGCCGGCAAATAATTCATCTGCGCCTTCACCAGATTGTACAACACGAACATGTTGCGATGCGAGATTAGCTAAAAAGTAGAGCGGGACACAACTCGGATTGGAGTCAGGCTCATCCAAATGATACTGGATCAGTGGAAAAGCGTTGAAGGACATCTCGCCATCAATCACCGCTGCTGTATTGTTCAATCCCAGCATCTTGGTCAATTTTCTAGCTTCAATTGCTTCATTATAGGTCTTGTCATCGAATCCAATTGAGAAAGAATGATCTGGACGCAGAACAGCGGCAACATAACTTGAGTCGACACCGCTTGATAAAAATGACCCTACTTCTACATCACTGATTTTGTGTGCAGCAATCGATTCTTGAACGGTATCATCGATTTTTTGGACCCAATCTTCTTTGCTATAGTTTTCTTTATGACTGTAGTCTGCATCCCAATATTCATGAATGTCCATGACGCCATTTTTATAAGTAAAATAGTGACCTTCTTGTAAGCGATAAACGCCTTTAAAGAATGTTTCGCCATTTAGTGGCGAATATTGAAAAGTCAAATAGGGTTTTAAGGCATCCTTATTCAATTCTTTTTCAAAATCTGGATGTGGTAAAAAACTCTTGATTTCTGAACCAAACATGAATGTACCATTCATTTCCGCGTAATAATAAGGTTTGATTCCGAAATGATCTCTTGCCCCAAAGAGTTCTTGCTTTTCGCGATCCCAAATGGCAAAAGCAAACATGCCGCGAACTCTTTGCAATAAATCAGTTCCCCACTCTTCATACCCATGAAGAAGAACCTCAGTATCTGCATGAGTCGTAAAGACATGTCCAGCTTGGATCAATTCTTCTCTTAAAGATTGAAAGTTATAGATTTCACCATTAAAAATGATTACTTTCGTTCCATCTTCATTATAAATAGGCTGCGTACCGCCTTCTAAGTCAATAATCGATAAACGCCGAAAGCCAAGAGCAACTTGGTCATCAATGAATTTTCCAGAACTATTAGGACCGCGATGAATGATTCGATCCATCATCTGTTCAATGATTTCGGCTTTTTGGTCTTTAGTATTAACGAAACCTACAATTCCGCACATATTTTCACATCCATTTTCATTTTCCTTTTTCATTTTCCCTGAAACAAATATTATCTTACCATAAATTGAGTAAAATTAAATTTAAAAAAAATATAATAAATTAATTATTTAACCCAACAAAAAGAGTTTTTCAAGCAAAACCGCTTCATACCGCTTTTTACTCAGACACTAGAGGAGCTTCCTTACAAATTTGTTATTTGATTTTTTTAGATAACTTCTGTTCTCCTTAATAAATTTTTAGTAAACTTCCTCTACCATTCAGTTATTATTGGACAGACGCCAAGCAACGTGTTATTCTGATCATGGAATTTCGTTATCAACTTAACCGTTGCCTTTCGTTACGAATAACACTGAAAGGAGAATGACTATGACATTCTATAACACAGAACTACAATATCGAGTTACTCTAGATACAAAACTGAACCTTTTTATCGTTTTTGATAAAAAAGATGCTAACCGTTTTGCAACTGGTGTGACGATCGAACAAGCTGTACAAGAATTGACTAAAACTGCATAAGGAGTTCATCCAAATGAAGGATACCGATTCGTACTGAAAGCACCTCGCTAAGACTAATAGCAGGTGCTTTCTTGTTTTGTTATGAAATTAAACAGCTACTCCAACTGCTTTTCCTCTTCTGGCTCTTTCTTTTGTCCACTCTGCTGTTCATCCAACTGCATGATCTCATCTACTGATTCATCCTTCAAAAAAACGGATAGTCCCTTAACAGCTAATTTCGTTTGGCGCATGACATAATCTTTTTCAAACTCAGCCATTTTATCACCTTCTGCTTTCTTGTTCTCTTTCTTCTAGTTTAATCGATTTCGTTCAAAAAAAGAAGCAATGGCATGACATTATCAAAACTCGTTTCCTAAGCTCTCGATGCTGCCTGAATCAACTAATCAACTCATTAATTAAATTTTATGAGTCGTGTACGATGCTTTTCTCATACCTCGGGCCCCTCCTCCCCATGTCTTTACTTACAAAACAAAAAAAGCCTATCACCAAGGATAGGCCAAACGCTTCAAAGCGTTAATGTAAGGAGAGTACAGGATTTGAACCTGCGCGCCGGGATGAACCGGGTCGGCGGATTTCGAGTCCGCTGCATTACCACTCTGCCAACTCTCCATAACGTTTATTTTCTACTTTTTTCAGAAAAAGTCAAGAAAAAATCTGCAATCCATCCGAAAAAATGGTTGCAGATTCGTTATTATTGAAAAATAAAAATGTCTGTTCTATCTAAAATCCCAGTGATCGTTTCCTCGATCACCTTAATGATTTGTTCCTCCGTTGGCGTAATGATTCCAGCTGACATCAATGAAGCAATGCCGGTAACAACGATCCAAGCACCATTGTGCAAGGCTGTAATCGCTTCTTCCGATAGATCCGCATACTTTGGTTCGGACTTGATCAATTTTTTGAAATAATCAGACGAAAAATCGTGCATCAATTTCCCTCCGCCATAGTCATCTACGAAAAGAGCAATATACAAGTTGTGTTTTTCTTGTGCGAAGTGAATGTAGTTTAATCCTAAATCAATGACTTTATCACCAGTCCGTTCAACAGGAAACACGTTTTCTGAAAGATCTTTGAAGACCGCTTCAACTAAAGTGTTTTTCAAATCCTGCATGTTTTCAAATTCCAAATAAATCGGTTGTGTTGAAATCCCCATTTGCTTTGCTATATTTCGGGCGGTAAAGTTGCCAAATCCTTCTTTATTGATCAACTCATACGCGGCCTTCAAAATATGTTCTCTTGTATAGACCTTTCTTCGCATCAATAAATCCCCCTTTTCCTTTATCTAATTGTAACCGAGATTTTCCAAATTGAAAAACAATATACTCATTTCGTTATCTTATAACTGTCTGAATTGTTCTACAATTATATCCACACCGCTATTTGTGAAGTTTTTTACCAATTTAAATAAAATGGTTGCTTTCAAAAAATAAGATATTTTCTTTATTATTAGTTATTTAACTCACCGGATACTTCTCTTGTTGAATTGGAATGAAAAAGGTAAACTAAAGGAGGATTACTTTTCAAGATAGAGAGGCGATAAAATGCAAGAAACAAATGAGTTATTGTTAGAAACTTGCCTCTTGGCAGGAAAAATCATGATGGAGAATGGTTCCGAAGTTTATCGAGTCGAAGATACCATGAATCGTATCGCTGCTAACGCTGGCGAAGCCAATAGTATCAGTTATGTGACCGCTACAGGCATCTTTATGGGATTACGAAGCAGTCACTACGCTCAAGTTGAAAATGTTCATGATCGTGTGATCAATTTGGAGAAAATAGTGGCCGTCAATCGGCTTTCCCGGTCGTTCGCAGAAAAACAGATCACATTACCGCAGTTGTATGCATCTCTTAAAGAGATCAATCAAGTCACACCAAGCTTTCCTCTCTGGTTACAAGTATTGAGTGCTGGAGTGGTCAGCAGTACATTAATGATTATTTTTGGCGGCAATTGGTCTGATTTCATTGTTACTTTTTTCATTGGCAGCATCGGGTTCATTACAGGTCTCTGGGTGAAAAAAGCGATTGATATCCGCTTTTTGGATATGTTCGTCGCCTCTTTAGTGATTGGCTGCTTAGCGATCCTATCTGTTCGCGGGGGTTTGGCGGGAAATGTTGACAACCTGATCATTGGTGCCGTGATGCCGTTAGTTCCTGGAGTGGCCATCACAAATTCATTTCGTGATATTCTAGCTGGCCATCTGATCAGTGGAACTGCGCGAGGAACTGAAGCTATCTTTACTGCAGCCGCAATCGGCGTAGGAATCGCTACAGTCTTCACCTTGTTTGGGGGGTTATCATGACCATTTTGATTCATGTCTGTTTTAGTTTTTTAAGTACCGTCACCTTTGGCATATTAACAAATATACCGAAACGTGCATTGATTGCAACCGGGATCGCTGGAACTGTTGGATGGATGATTTATTGGCAGCTGCATGAAATGGGTCATGGCATTGGTAGTGCCAATTTTTATGCTGCCTTTGCGGTTGGCTGTGTCAGCATCTTTTTTTCACGACGCAAGAAAATGCCCATGATCATCTTCAATATTCCTAGTTTAGTTCCCTTGGTCCCCGGTGGTCCGGCTTATAAAGCTGTTCGTGAATTTGCCTTGGGAGATAACCTTTTGGGATTAGAGAACCTCATGATTGTTTTGATCACTGCAGGAGCAATCGCGGGCGGGTTTATGATGACGAGTGTCGTTGAAAAGACCATCGCAAGTTGGCAAAACAAACGAAGAGCACGACTTGATAAAGAGGAGACAACTAGGAAATAAATATAAAAAATGAAAGCAATAACTAGAGATGAAAACAACTTGCCTATCGATCACTCGTGATAATTTGTACATGAATTGCTAAATTTTTCTTATTTCAGACTTTAGTACAATGCCTTCTTGCTATTCTTCTTTTATAATAAGGGTATCAAATCTTACAAATTTGTTTGACGAATGTCATTTATTTTGCTGGATTTTTCTAATTACACCACGTATAGTGGAATTAGAAACGAATAAAGGAGATGAAAGTCTGTGAGTATCGCCACTTCTCGTCGTATCATTAATACGATATCAATTATAGGATTAGGGCTATCTATTGCCTTAACGATTTACTTCATTAATCTAGGTGTCTTTAAAGATATTAATGCACTGCGTGGTTTGGTAGGCAACTCTGTTATTTTGGGACCAATCATCTTCATGCTGCTACAAATTTTACAAGTTGTAATTCCGATCATTCCTGGTGGGATATCCAGTGCGGCTGGCGTCTTGATTTTTGGACCATATCTTGGATTTGTCTACAATTATGTTGGCATTAGTATTGGTTCAGTGATCATCTTCTTGCTTGGCAGAAGATATGGTAAACCATTTATCCTCAGTATGATCAGTGATAAAACATATGATAAATATATTGGCTGGTTGGATAACCAAAGTCGATTTGAAAAACTCTTTGCACTTGCTATCTTTTTACCGGTAGCCCCGGATGATGCCTTGTGTTTGATGGCTGGACTAACGAATATTTCAGTCAAGAAATTCACTTTGATCATTTTATTGGCAAAACCATTATCAATTTTCTTATATAGTATGGCATTGATTTATGGCGGTACGTTTTTAACAGGGCTATTAGGCGGCTAAGTGCCGGGCTTAATAGCAAAAATAAATACAGGAAATTCCCGAACTATAGATGGTGGTCATTCCTTTCATTACAGGAATCAAACACGATAGTTCGGTTTTTTATAGTCTAGAGTTAGGATGAACAACATGAAATATCTAAAAAATAGTTTGATCAACACTTGGGATTTTCTAAAGGCAAGCGATGCTTATTTTCGAGATGTTCTGCTAATGCATGGTTTCTTGCTTTTTTTGGTTATCCCACTGCTTTCTTCTTCAACAAAATTTATCCTGCGTCGTGGGGGATTAGCCTATTTATCTTTCGACAATATAGGTAGTATTTTTACAGAGCATCCAATGGTTCTATTCTCGCTCTCTCTAATCTTGTTGTTGATTTTATTAGCAGTTTTTTTTGAGTTTACATTCCTGCTTCTGAGTGTCTATTTCATCAAGAAAAAGCAGCCGGTCCGATTGCGACAGCTGTTGCGAATGACATTTTTACAAATTCGCAAATTACGCCCCATGACCTTTTTGTTTTTCTTGTTTTATTTCTTTTTGATTTTGCCAATTGGCGGGCTAAGTTTTAACTCAGATTTGCTCTCTAAAGTGAAAATCCCTGCTTTTATCATGGATTTCATCTTTACGAATCGTGTATTGATTATCGGAGCCGTGGTTCTTGGCTACTTACTTTTGATTTATCTAGGGATTCGTGTGATTTTTGCTTTACCAGAAATGATCTTACGTGACCTTCCTTTTCGACAGGCCATTCGAGAAAGTTTGCAGACAACGAAACGCCGTTTCTTTGCGATTGTTGGCCAATTTGTCTTTATTGGCGGCGCGATCTTATTCATTTCAACAGTAGGATTTACTTTTTTGATTATCCTGCAAGCGATCATTGAAGAACTTTTCGCTGATTATGCGCTGTATTCAGCAGTCTTCATTATGACGCTCCTTCAACTCGTTTTGTTGTTGAATATCATTTTGTCTACCGTTGCCATCTTCTATATCATTGTTGATTTTATGGACGATGAAGGTTTCTTACCTGAGATACCACAATGGTTCAGTGAAGAACCATTGCCAGCAAGAAATTTTCAACGACTAAAAGCCTCTTTGATTACTGTAGTAGCCGTCTTCTTCGGCGTAGGAGTAAGTTTATACAACATGAATTATCTGACCTCTGCCGCTAATACTCGACCATTGACGATCTCGCATCGCGGCGTCAGCAATGGTCAAGGCGTTCAAAATTCATTAGAAGCACTGCGCTTCACTAGTGAGAACTACCATCCTGATTACGTTGAAATGGATGTTCAACAAACTAGCGATGGTCATTTTATTGTTTATCACGATTTTTCATTTAAAGCGTTGACTGGCTTCAATCAGAAACCGGAGCAATCAACTTTGGCACAAGCACAAAAATTAACCGTCTCTGAAAATGGACAAACGGCTCCGATTGCTACATTTGATGACTATTTATCCTTAGCGAATTCGTTGAATCAGAAATTGCTAGTAGAAATCAAGACACAGCAAAAAGATACGACAGCATTAGTCCATTCATTTCTTGAACGCTACCGTGAAAATCTAGCCGAACATGAACATATTCTACAAAGCTTGACCTATAATGTAGTGGAAGAATTGAAACAAGAGGCTCCGGAACTAACTGCTGGGTATATCATGCCCTTCAACATCGTTGGCCCTCCATTAACAAGTGCTGATTTTTTAACGATGGAATATAGTACAATCAACCGCAACTTTGTTTCATCTGCCAAAACGGATCATAAAGATGTCTTTGTCTGGACTCCAAATGATGATGCTGAGATCAGTCGGATGCAGTTCTACGGTGTGGACGGCATCATTACCGATCGGATGGATATTTTGAACCAAACCCTCAGTGAGTCCACCGATGAAATGACTTACTCAGATAAGCTACTGAACTTTGTGATCGGCGTCGGCTAATTCACGCCAGCTAAAAAGACTGGACTCTAGTCAATAAAGATGAATCAGTGCCTACAAGCTGACTTTTCAGCATGCTGGCATAATACATTTTTATTAGCGAGTTCCAGTCTTGTTTTTATTAAGCCACAGCCACTGCGGTAATCTTATCAAATTTTACCAACATCCGCTGATTGCACTCCAATACAATGGATTGATCCTCCATCTCATAATCGGTCACTTTCACAAGAGCCGTATGCTCATACAGCTTCTCAATTACACCGACTAGCGATTTTTTTGCCCCAACAGGTTGACACACATAGGCATTTCCAATTTCAACATCTAGCATCTTACCACCTCAGAACTTCTTTTCTAAAAATATAATAACAAAAATACCGATTTATGCAAGCGCTTTTATGATAAATTTGGCACCTACTTATTTCCGCAGACAAGATGACAAAATCGTTCGCTTCTTATGACTGATGTGTTCGTGCATCTTCCAGAAAGTCCTAGTAACATAAAGGAAAGGAGATGAACAGAATGCCAGTAATCCAAACATGTATTTTTGGTCTCTTGACAGTCGCATTATTGATTGGTTTAAAGGAAAATCGTTGATGACTCCTTGATTGGTTAACTGTTCCTAAAGACCACAAATCAATGTCCTATTGTGACGGTCATTTTATGGTTAAATGAATAAGCGTCCTTATTCTGAACCATCCGCTTATGTAAATGAAAAACCAGCCCTCAGAAGAATGATCGGAGGACTGGTTCTTTTTAGTTAGAACGATAAATTATAGACGTTCGTTCAATTCTTTTGCAAGCTCTTCAAAGCCTGGTTTGCCAAGCAATGCGAACATGTTTTTCTTATACATTCTACCCTTTTTCTAGTATTTCTCTATTTTAAAAATACCATTATATCAACGTTTCCCCTCTAATTTTTCTTTTCTATCATTTCGATATTTTCTTTTCGCTATCACCGAAACTATCACCAAAAATTCTCATCTTTTCTACTCGTTCTCACGTTACAATTTAAAGAGTTGTTCGCTTTACAAAACGAACAAACGTTCGTATAATTTCCGTGAGGAGTGATAATTATGGGAATGATTAAACCTTACGAGGACCGGAAAAAATTAAAATGGATAGGATTCTTTTTATCGGAACATACAACAAGTGTAAATAAAGTTGAAGAGGAACGAGCTTACACTTATCCGCCTAAACCAGAAATGGAAATTGAAGAGATTGGAGAATTTCTACAAGAGGCTATTTTGAAAAATAAAAAGATTGCTGTTCAGCTTAACTACACCCAGAATGACAAATTCATGCCGGACATTGTAGGCCGCCTTTCCGGGCATAATGAAATAGGAATTTACGTTGATTCTACTCTCGTTGAATATGAGGAAATTCGAAATGTAGAATTTTTCCAAGGAGAACTGAAATGGTTTGATCTCTCATGAATGTAATTAGTCAATATGAGCAAGGGTACATCTCCTACTCCGAGTTTCTAGGAGAGTTTCCAGACAGCATTTCTGAGTCGCAAGAATGTTTATTTGGTACTAGATGCGTAGAGTTTTATGTAGGCATGACTTTAGGAAAAACAAATACTAGATATTTTATACAACCATATGGAGGCGATCATCATGAAGTCATTGAAAGGTGTAGTTTCTAAGATACGAGTGTTGAAAATGTCGAGGAACCCTTTAGTGCGTTTCTCGCTTGACGGTACGAGCTGTCTGATTGCAGCTCATAGTTTGAACTTCTTGGCAGATGTGGACGAAGGAATGCGGATAGTAGTTGCTGGTGAGTTTAACGATCGTAAGCAGTTTGTTGTGAAGAAGTATTCGGTGATTGGTAAGACGAAGATTATGATTGAATATGAGTCTTTAAATAGGACGTTAAATGTGCTATAATAATTACGATGTAGAAACATAGTTTCACTTGCGCAGTGTGTGTAAATACGCTGTGCTTTTTTGTACAAAAATAAAAATTATTAAGTATAAAAAGACCTTAGCTTCCGCTAGGGTCTTTTTAAGCCATTTTAGAAAGTAATGGATTGAGAGAGATTAGAGTTGTTCCATCAATTGGTTTCTGACAAAAAGACTGATGAGAAATTTTTGATTGCACTTCAGAAAAGGTTTCATCACATATATCTCTTCTTCTAGTAGTAAGCAAGGCTTTATCTACGTGAATATCATTCAAGTAAAAGCAATAATCACAAGCAATTAAGGTATCCTTAGAAAATGGATTTTTAGTGATATCTGCTTTACAATCAACATAACTAAAAGGTGGTTTATTTTTGTGTAGTAGCGATGGCTTTTTAGTTTGGCATGACAAAAGCTTTTTATTCTTACCATCCTGAATGCACAAATACATATGTGATTGAGTTGCCAGCTTTGCTGCTATATTTGGAAAAGGCATTTTAACTCTAATTACATCTTTTATCTTAGTCAATAATTAACTCTCCTTCTGAACCAATTTCCACATAAACAGGATTAATAAGGCTCTCTTCAAGCGCAATTAATTCTAACGTGTTTTTTTGTTCTTCGCTGAGTTTTCTGAAATCATTTTTAGAAAGAAGAAAATGCCTATTCCCGATAACCAAAACTTCCGAGTTTTCAATAATACTATCGTCATACATCTCATAAAGTTCACTAGCCAATTGACAATCTGACTCGCTAAAATCCGAATCCTTCATTTCAATATGCATTACATTTTTTTGGATTTCATCCTCATGAACTTTCCAAATATCAAATTGATGTGTTAAGTCAGAAAGTTCAACATTATCCATTATTCTAGTTAGAAAGTGTGCCTTTTTAGCAAGATTTTCATCAATAGAATTTGGAGTGATTTCTGATACAACATCTACTAATTCATCAAAACGATATTTATAATCACCATATACTTCGCTAAATACTGGACCATTCTTGTAAGCTTTTAATCTAGAAAAATCCGAATCCTTACCTTTAACTTTAGAAAAAGACTCAAAGAAAAATAAAAATTTCTGCGTTTTCAAAGCAGAATAAAACTCTTTCTTACCATTATCCATTAACCAAGAAATGAGTTCTTTTCTTCTATCATTAGACCATATCATTTTTATCACTCCTTTAAAAATCATTGGCTAATAATCTACAATGTATACTAATTTTTATCAATATCACTTAGATAATAGCATTTATGATTCACAATCGTCAATTGAATTAGCTAATTTTGTTAGCTAATTATTGGTTTATTAGTAATTCATATCAACTTAAAAAATCACAAGTAAAAAACACCCACTCTCGGGGGAGAGTGGGTTCACAGAAATAAAAATGAAAGGTTCTAGGTAAATAAAGTGTAATCGATTTCGATTGATAATTCAATAGCCTATCTTGAATATATATATATTGACGAAATTTCGTCGTAAGCATCTATTCAAGCACAACTATGTTACAATAGAAAACGAAGAGTGTTAGGCATACGTTAAGATAGTCTTCCCCAATCTTCTTAATCACCTAGCACTCTTCTTAGAGTAAATGCATGTTGTAATATAAACATATTAAAAAAGATTATTTTTTGCAAATGATTTGAATTTGAATTCTTTAAAGCCTGATATAGCGGTCTCTTTATATTATTTACAGACATATGCATTAACTACTAATGATAGAATAAAAATAAATCATTTGGAGGTTATCTATGAGAAACATAACTATTCAAGACATGCAAGACTATCTATACCAAAAATATAAAGGAGTAGTTACTTCAGAAGGATTGTTTATGAAACTTGTCGAAGAAATCGGTGAAGTAGCAGAGGCCTTTAATCAATTAAACGGAAGAAAAAGCGGTTCAAGCACTTCTCTCGAAAAAGAACTTGCAGATGTCATTCACTATGTACTTGCTATTGCTAGCGTTAATAATATAGATATGACATCCATTATTTTAGAAAAAGACAAAGAAGCTGCTATAAAATATGGACATAAAAAAAACTTAGAAGAATTCATAAGTAAAAAATAAAATACCCACTCTCTTAAGAGAGTGGGAACCTGTAAAGAAGGTTTTGAAAATGAAAAAGATTGTTTGCGGACACAAGTTCATTATATGCTTAATTTTCAGATAATTCAATTATAAAGGTTCCGTTCAATTCACCTTCATAAAATATAAAATCTCATATATATTTCAGTAAAAAATAATGATCATTAATAAAGAATGATGATAAGATATAGAAATAAGAGTATTAGGCCCACTTCCCCAAGTTTTACCCCGCCTAATACTCTTCATTGACGATTTAATATCGCCTTACAAAGTCTACAATAAAATAATTTTTAATTCAAATGAAAAGAATAACGTTCAATATTTCGTTTATAAGCCCGCCGAAGCGGGCTATTTGTTTACCACGGAAGTTTATTGTTGTTCAATGCTCGCTGCAATGCCCTAACCATATCGGATTTCGGACTGATAATACCGTCCACCGTCGTTCCTAATGCTTTTTGCATCCCTTTGATCGTTGCTTCACCACATAGACCATCAATTACACCAGAATAATATCCTCTTGCTTTGAGGCCCATCTGGATTGCACGGATCACGTCGGATCCGATCAAAGTAATATCAAATTCTGCGGAATAGATATTTTGATTGTACTTTTGTTTATATTGATGACTAATCACTTTATCTCTAGTTGTGTTGTAGTATTCTTGCAAACGTAGAGTGACGAGTGGTCCCCATTGGCCATCGATTGCTAATTTAATCATTTGAGCGCTGTTGTCAGTATTTACATCAGCACTACCACTTGCAACAATTCGATAGAAATGATGTGTAAGTCGGGTACTCATGTATGAATCATGGCTGTCTGTGTGAATTCCATTCCAATAATACGAACAGTGAATGAAACTCTTATTACTTAGGAAAATACCTGTATGCCCTTCTGATCCATGAGAAGCCCCAGGAGTTCCAGCGATAAAGATATCCCCTCTTCTCACTTCTGCACGACTAATTTTCTTGAGCACTGTTCCATTCATGGCAAATAGCGTTTCTGTATTTCCCATTGTTCCGGCCGGTAAGAATCCGCCTGCTATCATCGCAAAAAACACCGCAGATGAACAATCGTTGCTATTTGGGCCCAACCGATAGATCATAGAGTAATCGACTCGCCCTTCTTTACTTGTCATCCAAGCAATCATATTTTCGATACTCATTTTATTTTCTCCTTTTATTGCTAATTTTTGATATACTCTCCTTATCAGCAAGTGGTTTGCTGAAATAATTGATAAGGAGGTGTATAAGATGCTGTATAAAGACAATCAATATACTGAAATGTTAAGCTCGCTTCTTTCCAAGGTTGCAGTTTCATCAGAAACAACTTTTCGTCCAATGTTTCTTGTAGATGGCAACTTAATCCTTGGTACTGTAATTTCTCCAGATGATGATCGTCTGAATGAAACAGAATTGTCCAAAGATTCCTCGATTTTTTTGACATCTGCTGCTAATATCGTTGCTATTAGAGGAAAATATTTCGATTCGAATATTCCTGAAAATGAGCTAACGAGCTATGAGCCAGTATATCTTTATTTAGAAGATGTCATAATTTATTCAACTTCTGGGAATAAAACTATTCACATTCCAGAGTTTGCATTACGAATTTCTAGCATTGATGGAATATCTTTAGGAGATATTGAAAAATTTAAATCAGAATAACTTAGACTATCCAATTTTAGTTGTTGCTCCTTGTTGTTTCCTTCAACTTGGAGCAATTCTTTAACCTCAATCTCAAATTCCGTATTAGCCAATTCTTCTGCTAATGTTTTGGCTTCTTTTACTAACTTCATATACTTTTCAACTTTTTCAGTAGCTTCTTCGATACCTATTATTTTCGCTTCTAAACTGATCGTCTTTTTCATGTTTATCATCCTTTCAAATTAAAAAGAGCAGCCTTTTGGGCTACTCCTTCTTTTCTGTGAACTCCTGTCCATCGCCATAATCTTTCTCTGAATTAGTATTCTTAACACTTGGATTAGTATTTGTATCTTGTAACTTCGACAATCTTTCTTTGACCCAATTTGGAATCGGTACACCTAATTGACCTAAGTTCTCAGTAATTGAAATCCCATAGACTGCGATATAAAAAAAGACGAATGCAGTCGCAAACGTCTCAAGACTCATAATCTTTAAATACGGGTAAGCAATAATTACTAAGCAGACAACTAACATGTGTTTAACAATTCCTAACAACCCTTTTGTGCTATTTGCCTCTTTCACAAAAATCCCTTTACACAGACCTGTAACAATATCACCTACTACAACCCACAAAAAAAGTTGAATATATCCATTTGTTAACAATCCACGAAATTCGTTCAGTAACATTCCATTATTAATAATCACCATATTAACCACCTTTTCTTTTATTAAAAAAGCAACCGGCTAGAAAGCCGATCGCTCCTGTTAATTCCGATCCGATTATTTTGTTTCTTCTTCCTGTTTTGCATTGGCCACAATTTCTGCGACATTTTTACGAATGGAAGCTGGTACGCTATCAATGGTGCGTTTCCCCTCAATGACATGTGTTGCGTATAACATTTCTAATGCTGAATAATTCATTTTTATCCTCCTTATCTACTAAAATACATATCTGACAGAGTCAGCAGCGCTTCCTCTGCCATTTCCTGCCGTTGTTTCAACTCTTCGTTTTCTTGTCTCAATAAATCTAACTCTGAGGGTTGGCTCTCGGTGTTTTCAGCTACAATAGACTGAATAAATTCGCTCATTTTTTCTGAATCATCATCGAATTCTTCTAAAACAATAGAAAAGAGCTCATCCATTTCCTCTGTGGTTGAACTCTTTTCTTTAATAACATGCTTGATATACAATTCTTTATATTTTTCTTTAGCTGTCATCGTCTGCCTCCTACACGTCTGCCGCTGAAAAGACTCCAGCTATATTGAAAATATCATTTGCATTATTTGTTAAATATCCGAAGCTACTTCCCGTCCAGCCTAATCGATAGCTAATTGATATTTCACCATTCGTATCAATAGTGACCATGAATATTGTCGTTCCGGCTCCTTTTCCTAAATACTTTACTTGCACTTGAGGTCTAAATCCTACCGGAAGTACACCTACAACATAAGTATTGTTTGTATTTGGTAGTGTACTATTATTTTTAAAGGCTCCACTCACTTGGACCATACGTCCTAATCTGGTTGCGCTAGGAAAATTGCCGCTCGATGGACTTGTTGAATATTGGGACCAACCGCTTGCTGCAGGAATTCCTGTTTTTCCTATACTATATAAATCTTGAAAAGTTAGGTTCCCACCTCGACCCTGGCTATCTATCATGTTTATCCTAAATGGTGTTATCTGCAAATATCTATCAGCTGTAGTAGTTTGCGTCCCATTAAAGCTTGCCATGGTGAGTGCCTCATGAATAAACTCTGAAAATCCGTTACGTGATACGGCTCCGCTTGACTTCGTGTATTCCTTGAAATCGTTTCTAAATTTACCGTCAGACATCGATAGTGTGCCTTTGGTCCAAACAGTTGCACCACTAACATTTGCTCTATCGTAATCCGAATAAATTCCCGACCCTTTGATCGATACACCAGCAATTGAACCCGCTGTTATATCACCTAGATTTGCACTAATTGCCTCTAAAGATTCAACTGATAATGTTGCACTAGCATACTTTTTTTGTTGCCATCCGCTTTTATACGTATATACACCAATAATTTTATCACTTGTTGACGATTCAGTTTGAAACCATGTGGCTCCTTCTGTGGTATCGCTAGGCTGAGTAGGTTGCATATAGGCAACGCCCATAATGCCACGATCGCCTTTCGGTCCTGTTGGTCCCTGCGGTCCTTGAGGTCCAGTTGGCCCTGTATCACCTTTATCTCCTTTAATCAAAGACCAGGAGTAATCAGCAGCGTTGGTGCTTTCATTAGCAGTTGTTTTGTTGTAGGCTAATCCAATGTAAGTCTTGCCTGTTGGACTATCCGACATTCCTGCGCCGGTAGCTGATGTAGCATACTTAATCCACGTATAAAGCGTTTGTCCATTATCCCCTTTTGGGCCTTGCGCTCCATCTGATCCTTTTATCAATGACCAGGTATAATCAGCATAGTTTGTCGATTCGGTAGCTGTTGCTTTGTTGTATGCAAGTCCGATATAGGTCTTTCCAGTTGGGCTGTCAGACATTCCACTTGTTGGCGTATCTGCATACTTCAACCAAGTGTAATAAGTTTGACCGTTGTCCCCTTTTGGGCCTGGTACACCTTGTGGACCTTGTTCCCCATCCTTCCCATCTTCGCCTGATAAACCTAGCATTCGTTGCCAGGTATAATCAGCAGGATTTGTTGATTGGACATCGTCAAATGTTGTGTAAGTTCCTACATAGGAAGGATATGCATTGATGAAATCTTCACTAGGTGCTGGTGTCCATATAGTTCGATTGCTACCCTCTTCAATTTTTGGATAATGCCAGTAAACGTTTGGATTTGTAGGAGAATTAGTTAGTAAGTATAGATTAGTATTGCTCGTATCTTGTGGCACTGTAATTTGTAACTTTACTATACCTATTTGACCAGGCTGCAAATCTAAAGTACCTATTTGATTGGGCGTAGTTGAGTATCCTATTCTTGCGGTTGTCATAGTAGTATTAGGATTGTAAACCTCACAAGATACCGTATATTTTGTATTTGCTTTAAATGACGGTACATAATTAAATCCCCAACCATAGCCATAAGGGGCATATACCTTGCCGTCCTTAGTTATTTTACCATCTTGCTTATCAACAAATTCTGTACTTTTTATCCATAAATTTTCGTTGGGGTATTGAAGTGTAAATCGATCGGTACCTTCTTGACTCCATGAGTATGCTTGATAAATATGTGCATCTTGTCCATCTTCACCTTTGACAAGTTGCCATTTATAATCTTTAGGATCGTTCGATTCAGTTGCGGTCAGCTTATTTGTAGCTAGTCCAATATAATATTTTCCGGTTGGATCATCGGTCATATTAGTGCCTTGATAATCATCTGCATACTTTAGCCATGTGTATGTTGGCTGACCATTCTCACCCGGCGGACCAGGAACACCTTCCCCCACAAATTTTACCCAGAGCCCCCGATAATCTGCCGGATCGTCACTGGCTGTTGGGACACCTAGTACTTGCTTAATCGCAATATAGGTTTTTCCAGCTGGTAAAGCACTGATTCCATTCCCTTCCTCATCATCGGCATAACGGATCCAAACATAAGTAGTTGCTTGCTTTAATTGATCTGCTAACTCTTTGAGCGATTGACTAACTCCGCCATCTTGAATAAGGTAGTCTCCTAATGTAGCTTTGTATTCATTAGTAGAATAACATCTCGTAAGTTCAAGAACTCGAGCACTCAAGAACAGTTTTTCATTCTCGTCTACTAAATAAATCGTATCGCCCATCTTTACGTTGTCAGGTAAATTTGCGATGTCAGTTTCATAATTGATCGCTGGTTGACTCGCTTTTTCTAGTTCACGTATGACATTATCACAAAGTGTTTTTTGATCAGTCGTTTCGTAGGTTTTGACACGTTGGATATGTCCGGCATTTGGATTTGGATTATTGTTTGATAGTAATCGACTCCAAATCTTCACTGACTCCATGTCCTGCATAACACCAGTTGTCTTGTTTAACACGAATCTTCCATTTGGATCTTTGTAGTTATACCCTTTTAGATTAATTGGTTCATTCTTACCTTCTGGCGTACCACCAGTTGCCACAATAGCTGTACATAGATCATAAATATTGGCTTTGGTCACAATATTATTGATATCTTTATCCATATACAAAGTAATTCGTTTATCTGCTCCTCTTTTTTTATGAACATCCACGAATCGCTTAACAACTTGTGTCCCTGTAATTTCAAATGAAAAACTCAGTTCTGCATTATCAAACTGTGTAGCTAACGAGAGTAAACGAGCGAGAATCGTTTGACTCTCACTCTCCCATTTCAACGTGCGACTGAGATTACTGATTTCATTGATACCAATTTCAAAACCAGTATCTCCGGCAAACAGTTTGAAATATTCTGCAAATGTCATCGCTTTGGTTGCACTATATGCATCGACCAATCCATTGATCAGATCCATTCCTGCATCTTCTGCTCGAATGAAATGTTCGCCCACTTTCGGATCATGTTCAATTTCCATGATTGTCATAAAAATTGATTGACCATTTTCATCTTTATACAAAATATAGTTCCCATAGTTGGCCATTGATTTGACTTGATCTCGTTCTTTAGCCGAAAAAATAAGCGTCCCCTCAAACGTTCGAGAGGCAGCGCTTATACTAAGAATATCTTGATCATTGAAAATTGAAATTGGTGCATCAGAACTGGTAGAGGCGATTCCCAATAAATTAAATTTTCGATCTGTAAAGTAAAAATCCATTAGATATATGCCCCCCTTAGTTCTACTTCAAAATCAAAAATGTTTGCCCAACTACTAGCAACGGGTAAAAATGTTGTTGTCCCTGGCTCCACCGCAAATCGTTCCCAGGTATTGCCCAATGCATGAAGTTTAAAGTTTTCAAATCCGTTCAAAAATACCTTGCGATTTAAAACATCAATTTCCAAAACATCCCCATCATCAAATAGATTGGGTATATTAGTAAACGTTGTTTCGTTATCCCAATAAAATTTACAATCAGTCCATGTCATATATAGGGCATGCTCATTAGTCGGATCATCGCCCCATTTCTGAAACCAAGTGCAAAGTCCATCAATACCCACACCAGAAATTTCAGGTAAAGTTGCTGAAAAAACCTCCGCTTTTGAGGCAATAATTCCTTCACCGCTAAAAGCCTTCCACTTGGAAAATTTCCATTCCACGGTTGTATCACTCGTTCTTTGAATCTGAATCTCCCAGAAGCGACCAGTCCATTCTTTTCGGTCAAGTGTCAAACGTTTCTGAACTTTATCAAAACAACTGAATTCTACGATAAGCTCTTCTCTGACTCTTGAACTATCACGTATAACACAAGAAACAATACTTCCCAATGAACTATTCTGCAGAGTAAATGTCAAACGTCCGGAAGTAGTCTTAGTAGGTTCGAAGTCAAATCGACTTCTATATGTGAAGTTCCCGGTATCTAGATTGCTTGTATTTTTGGGAATGTCAGTATATAAGGTTGGTCCTGCCCAAACACCATCATGATTCTCTGGCCAGATTGGCATCACAACATCGGCTCTTGTTGTCCAATCAACGTCCCCACCGATTTTGTTTGGCGTATCTGGATTTCCTCCATAGTTTGGGTAATCCGGTTTTGCCTTAGGACTGTTCAACTCAAATTTACTAGCATTATTCCTCATTGGAATACTGATGACTTTATCTGTTCGTTGCCCTTCAATCACATCAAGCTCTTCTGCATTACCAAATTGCAGAATACCGTCGTCTGGATTGACAACACTCACAAGACCATTTTCACCGTTCATAGTTGCCCTGAGAATTGGCCAAGCTTTATATGTTCCGTGATTTGTCACAGCAACATAATCTGCCAATTGAGCGGTTGGTTCGGCAAAATCTGCGAGCTTTTCCCCTAAGTTAAACTGCGGCTTTGAATAAGAAACTGCACTTCCTAATGCTAAACAGGTGATCAGATTTAGTGCCTTGGTATTTGGATTTGAAATAGTAAAATGAATATCTAGATTTTGGAAATTGCCCAAATTTAAAGCGGCAGGTTTCGCTTCATGAGAAGCAAGAACCTTACCGCCTGCATAATCTAATTCTTGAATCACCGCAACCGCACTTTTTGATCCGTTTGTATCTCCTTGCAATGCCTTATCTATTCTTAGTGCTACACGTCCCCAAACCTTGTCTCCTTGTTTCAGCTCAGATAAATTCCGCGCTGTACTGTTGCTATTTTGCATGATATAAAAGCCGTTGTACTTTACTTCACCTTTATCAGCAATAGTGTTTGTATCACTTAGATCAGCACCCAAGATATTATGAGCACCGTTCGTTTCATTTAATCGAGCGGTCCATTGTTTGTAATACTTATCTTTCTTTCGAAATTCCGGATCTAAAACTTGATTCTCTGCACTATCAATCGAGATATTAGAAAATATCCGAGGATTAACATCATAAGAAACGCCATCTGGTACAATCCAATTAATCTCTCCGGATCCCAGAAAATTATTCTCTGCAACACTAATATCTCCTGTAGATATTGCATACCAACATTTATCTGGCTCATCGCTAAAAATCAATGGCTTTGGATCTTTTTGAGCTAGTATCTCGGCAAGCGCTCTCCGCTTTTTTATAAGGTCATAACGTAACTTGAATCCCATTGGTATCGTTTTACGACCAATTGAGCGATCTACGTATTTCTCACCATCTGACCGCCCAACTTTTTTTGTGTTGTATTCGATTCCTGGTAGCAATCCCCGATCAAGAGAGGTTACTATCATATACTTTGTAATATCATATCCTGCATAAGTTACTGTAATCAAGTTATCCCCTCCTGACTTCGTTTCTGCCTACGCTGTATTCGCAAAATTTCTTGGTTTACTGGTTGAGCAATGGCTTTTACTATTTCTCTTTCGCTTATTTTAAAGCTTGCTTCAACAGGCCTGTTAGCAAGTTTATCAATTGCATCGGTCAAGCTAGTTAGAAAGCTAGTGCTATCAGCGAAATTACGAGCAACTTTCGCTTGATTAACTGGTTTATTTAGATTTGCTATTATAGCTGAATTTTGCTCCGGCTTTAAACTACCACTCATTAACGCCTTCATCGCTGGTATCTCTGTTGGAATATTGCCAATTAAATCATTGAAATAATTAGAATCAAATTCAGATTCAATACCTCTTTGAAGTTCAGTTGCCCATGTAGAAACATCCGACTTAACATCAGAGAACCCGTCTGTAAGTCCTGTTTTCAAGCCAGCTACTAATGCCAGTCCGTTTTCAATCAAAACTTTCTTGTCATAAGGGATTGGCCCTTTCAAACTTGCGATAGTATCAGCCCAGCCAGAAACAGTTCTCTTAACCGATTCAAATCCTGATGTCAATCCACTCAGCAAACCGTTTACCAAAGCAATACCGTTATTAATCAATGCACCACCTGGCAGAGCACCAACTAACGCACTTAACAGATTTGCTCCAGCCTCTTTCATAGCTGCCTGATTATTACGAATATTATTCGCAAGTCCATTAACAAGAGTTATCCCTGCTTTGAAAAGACGATCTTGCGCTCTCAAAACACCTCTTACTGCAGCATCAACAATATCCATGCCTGCTTCAACAATGCGATTTATATTATTCGCAATTCCACGTAAGATTTGAACAATTAAATTAACACCAGCTGTCACCACTGCACTAGCTTTTGACGCCATTCCATTAATAAACTGAACAACAAGATTTAAAGCTGCCGAAACTAAAGCAGGCATTTTTGAAGCTAGTCCATTCAGTAGTTTGACAATAAGGTTTGCTCCTGCAACAACAACTTTAGGCAGTTGCGAGGAGAGCGCATTTAAAAATGTCACTATCAAAGTTCCTACAGCCGTTACTAAATCTGGAAGCTTTCGAGTTATTCCGTTAATAACAGCAATTAGTAATGACATACCTGCAACAATGATATCTGGTATATACGCTGTTAATGCAGTAATCCATGTCAGAATTAATGAAGCAGCAGATTCTATCAAAGCTGGAATCTGTTGTGTGATTCCGTCTAATAAAGCCAAAATCAATGCTCCACCTGCAACAATAATCTGAGGTAATCCAGCGGTTAGTGATGCAAGTAACGCGACAATAATCGCTGTTGCTGATAAAGCTATTTGCGGAATCAAAAGCATCATTGAGCCAGTAAATGCAAGAATTAGTTGACTAGCTGATAAAGCGATTGAAGGTAGACCTTGAGCAATTCCAGAGACTATTGCAGCTACTATTCTTAAACCGCCTGCAATAATGCCTGGAAGTGCACTCGCTATTGCTGTTAGAATCCCCTCAATCGCTTTCCCGGCTGAACTTCCAATTCTCGGCGCATTATCTGCTAGTCCAGTAGCTAGAGAGTCAAAACCACTAATTATTTGATCTATTCCTTTTGAAACATCCCCACCGCCAAGAGCTTTTGCTATCAATTCAAATGCCTTTATAAATAGTCCAATAGGACCTAATAATCCAAGAAATACTGCTTTCAAGACTTTAAGAGCAATTCCAAAAGGATCGATTGATTTTTTACCACTCTTAAATCCAGTTATTAAGGAACGGATTCCTGAAGCTATTTTGGTCATTCCGTTCCATAAACTTTCAGGAAATACTTCTAAAAAATCCGCTTTTAAATCTGCTATGCTTACGGATAAGTCATTAAAAGCTATTGCTTTAAAAGCTTTTGCCAAAGTTAAAATCCCTTGTACTATTCCTTTAGTGCTTTGAGCAAAAGTCGTCATTCCTTTCCATAATGATTCCGGAAATAGTTTGACAAATTGATCATGAAGATCAGATACACTAACACTGAAGTCGTTGAATACGATCGTTTTAAATGCTTGAGCAAGTAATTTAAAACCTTTAACGACATCTCCAATAGGTGCCATAAAGGTTTTTAAAGTCTTTACAACACCGTCTACTTTAGATCTAAACGTATCGCTCGTTTTATAAAAGTACACAAAGGCAGTAACTAAAGCTCCAATTGCAGCTACAACTAGAAATGCTGGATTTGTTAAAATAGCTAATCCAGCTTTAACACCTTCGAATATTTTTCTCAAATTTTGGAATTTATTTGCTGCCAGATAAGCTGTTCCGAAAGCTGCAGCCAATGTTGTTACTGCTCCAACCACTACATAAACAAGTGCCGGGTTCTCTCGAAATACTTGAGCAAGTTTGGACATGGCTCCACTAACTTTTTGAACAATATCCAAAAATGGTTGAAGTAGAGGAGCACCAAAAGCAGCGCCTAAATCTGTAATAGCTTGCTTCATGTTCCCCATAACATTTTCGAGTCCGCCACCTTCACGTGCTGCTTGACCTAATGCTCCGGACAACTTATTTCCATCTTCGACCATCTGCAAAAGAGTTAACTGCTTCTGGGCTTCGGATAAATCATTAAATGACTTGCCATAAAGCTTGTTGGCAGCTGCATTTCGTGTTGTTTCCGTTGAAGAAATACCTAGCGCCGCATCATTTTCATAATTACCTTTTAAGTATGACTGCTAGCTTTCGGAGACTTCATCGATTGATTTATCGTAAAAAGCTGCACTATCAGCCGCTGCTTTTGTTGCTCGACTCGTTAAATCCAATGCATCGGCTGTGTCCATTCCTGTTGTTTTGGCAAATGCAGCCATCGAAGTAAATGCCGGTTTTAAACGATTAGGAAGTATATTCGTCTCTTTTGAAATTGAATCAATACTACCTTGAGCATTTTTTTCTAAATTTCCAAAAACTTGAGAAAACTGTGCATCCATCGCTTGCATATCGGCCGCTGACTTAATTGAAAAACCAGCAACTGCAGATCCAACGGCAAGAATGCTTAAACTAGCCTTTTTTGCAAATTCTACTGATTGTTCAGAAAGTGAGTTGAAGGCTTTGGATTTCCCGATTGTATTATCTAATTGCTGAGCCGCTTCATTCCCAAATTCCTGATACTGTTTTCGAGCTTTGGCAGTATTAAATTCGACATCAATAATTACCGAGCCATCATTCATCCTCCACCTCACCTCTCTTTTCTTGTTGGTTCAACATATATTCACGTTTTTGTTTGAGATCCATCATTTCAAATTCAATGTTTGAACGATCTTCCTTTAAAGCCACAGCAAGCTTCGCTTTTCTAATTTCTTCAATCTCACTTGGTGTAGCTTTTTCCGGATAGTCCATCATTCGAATCTTGATGACATTTTTAAATTTGGTGTTCTCTGATAGCCCAGCTAATAAATGGTTGAACTTATCCCAATGAAGTGATCCCTTTTCTCTTTCTTCCATCAGATCCATGCCATAGTCCATCAAAAAAGAGGAATAGATGTAGCCGGAATCCTGTTCGAATTCGTACCACTTCTTTTCCTCGTCTTCTAAAATGTTTCCTTTTAAATCACGTTTTACTGTTGTACTTTCCACTTGCTCGCCCGCAATCCGTTTAATAATTGCATTAGATAACGGTACTAAGTCATCTTGTGGAATTATTGATACCAGATTTTCAATGCTTGTTGGTGGATCATCTGACCATGGAATTGATACAATTAAAATAATAGAATAAAGAACTTTGTCCATCTCGGATAAATCCGGATCTTTCCACATCTCATACCATCGAAGAACACGAGAAAACTCGAGATTTAGTTCATATTTGTTGTTATTGATGATAATCGAATCATCAATTCCCCAAGCAAGAGATAATGCCATAAAGCATCACCTCTATTTCTTTTTACCGTCGATATAGGATTGTGCTTTTTGTTTTGTTTGAAGCTTTTTATACCGTTCAGCAACTTCAAGGAATGCCACAACTACCAAATCTATATCTTCATCGGCAGCATACATCAACTTTTCAAATGCCCCTTCTCCTAAAACTAGATCAATAACATTTTTTACAACTAGCTCAACCTTCTTGTTTGCTTCAACAATAGCTCCATAGTCACCAGACTTGGATGCTTCATTAATTGCCTTCTCTTGTTCTTGAATACCTTCAAGCATCTTAGGTAAAGCTGCTAAATACTGATCACGATACTTCTTGCCTGTCTTGATTTCAAAATCTAATCCAGCAATTCGTACCGGTTGGACTTGTTTTTTAAAACCAACTTCAATTAATTTATTTGTCATGAATGATTCCTCCTAAAATTTTTATGTAGAAAAAGGCTAGCAAACGCTAGCCCTCAGGGACCGTTCCTGGTTTTGTATCTTTTGGCAATCCGTTAAATGTCACTGTACATTCAAAATTTCCACGAGTATTTGCATCTCCACCCGTATGAACAATACCAGATAAAGTTGCCTCGCCTTCGCGAATACGTCCGTCCGGTTCAGTGTGTCGGAAATAAACAACACGATCAACACCAGTTTTAGTTAAACGATCACGTACAAATTCCTGAGCTGGATCATCAGCGTATTTTCGATGTCCAGTAAATGCGTAAGCACTAGATAATCCAGTAACTTCGGTTTGCTTACCACCTTTGTCGCCATAATAAGAATATTCTTCCGTATCCTCATCGTTACTAGGATCTACTGTCTGGATTCCATCCGCTAACTCAAACAAGGTTGGTTCTGCGTCCCCAACAGGAACTGCCCCAATTTCGTATTTGTTCATCCAGTTCGACAGAAAACCAGTCTTATCGGCAAAAAATTGTAAATTCATTTTCATGAGTTTTCCTCCTACTTAGTAATATTTACTCGAACAGTAAGCACATAGATATACGCATCATGTTCTTGTATTCCTAGATTTCTAGGTTGTGTATAGACTTCGCTCGACTCAAATAAAAATGAGCCATCACTCGAGCGGAGTGTGACCCATTCCTCATTTTCTTTTCTTGGCAATTTATCAAAGCTATCTGCAATCTTCCATGCATCATTAAATGCTTGGGTTTGATCAGTGTTCTTGATAGTAATTTGAACCATAAAAGGGATCTGTCTATTTCTAGCTAGGTCTTTCTGACCTTGGCCAGTAGCAATCCCTTGAATAGCCAAATCTCGTTCATTATCTTGCGGAGGTTTATCTTCCTGAATGATCTGCTTGCCATCACCTGTTAATCTTGGCGTACTTAATCCCAAGGATCTCAAATGATCAGCAATTTTCGTAAACAAATCCATCACAACGCCTCCTTGATTGATTTCTCAGCCACAGCTAATACCTCATCCATATCCTGAGCTTTAGCAACCTCAGCCCATCGTATGGATGCTTGAGGATTGTGGTTTTTAGATGGAGTTCCCCTATAATATGCGTACCCAGCATACTCTGTACCCCATACCAGTTTTCCTTTTGGGAAATCACTATCAACCCAAACACTAGCTTCGGTTGCCCCAGTGTCTTTCTTAACATACTGATTAGCCGCTTTAGCAAATGCGATTGCGGTCGGATTCAGAGCGGATTCGATAGCTCTCTCAATACGATCGAAATTACCTTCAAATCTTCCGCTCATTGCAACATCACCTCAATATGATGTGGATTTAATTGGTCAGTGAACACCTCGTAGCATTCAACGATTTTTAGTTTGCGGTTTTGAAATGTGATTGTTCCGTCTTCGCTTGGATTAACAAAAGGTTTTGAATTAACAGCATCTATATATAAAACACCGTTAGTCAAAACCTCTGTATTATCCATTTTTACAATTCTTTTTCGCTTAGGAGTAAACCTTACATGTTCAATCTTTTGTGGTTTAGGCAGTTCACCACTTCCCATTGAGCCATCATCATCAGGCTTTGGAGCCTGATAGATAACCTCATGAATCAACAAGTGTTTAGGTATTGGCTTAAATGACACCGATCCTCACACTCCTTTTTCTCAAAAGACCGGTTCCCTCTAGATATGAAAGACAATTTGGAGCGACCCGATTGGCTTGCTTACTCGTTGACGTTGTTGCGCTAGAATAGCTAAACCCACCAATAGAAGCGCTTTGGCCGCTCAAAGTATTTCCTGTAACATCAAGATCTATACCTTCAACTTGATAGTATTCAATTTGAGCACAACATGCTTTTTTAATCAGCAGCTGTACATGTTCTGAAAATTTATCCAAACCAATTTTAGGCACTTGATAGCTTGTCAAAGAATCAATAATGTCCGAAGCCCTTTTGGATAGACGAGAAAAGGCCTTATCATCAACAGGGGTTCCCTCGTAATCATCCTTATAAAAGACTTCATCAACATAAGGTTCAGACATGATCTTCACCTACTTTTCTTTTTTGTCTTCCTTCTGGTCGTCTTTGCCGGCTTTCTTGTCATCTTTCTTTTCTTCAGCACGTTCTAAGAAAGAATCATCTAGATTTACAGCAACTTCTTCAGCACGTTTAACGGTCATATCAATGACCGTCCCTGCTTCATAAACTTCTTTAGTTTCTTTATCACGGAATTTTTTTAAAACGTTGTATTTTGCCATGTTTTTCACCGTTCCCTTTCTTATCCTTCTGGAGTAGCGTCAATACCGAAGTAAGCTAGTGCTTTAGGTTCACGAATGATGAAGTCAATATCATCAAGCATGAAGTGATATGTTGCCTGTTTTGCAACGGCACGACTGTCTTGAGCAGCAGTTGTCAATGTAACAGTTAAACCAGAAACTACAGCTAGGTTTTCATATGGAGTAAACAGAATTACATTGTTTTCCATAGACTCGACAACTTCGACGCCAAATCCGCCGATATTGCGTAGAGCACCATCCACGAGCACTGCATCACCCAAAGCAGTATTTCGATTTTGTAATTCAACAACATAGTTTGTTGCTGTCGCTTGAGACATAAAGAACTTAAATGTTCCTTGACGCAAATATTTTGGGTCAATTCTAGCAGTTGCAGCTGTTAGCTCTTGAATCGTTGGCAATTTTGCACCTTCTACTTTAACTTCAGCAGATGCTTTAGCCATTTTGATGTAACCATCATTTAACTTCACGAATGCATCAGATGAAGATTCATCCCCATTAAATGCTAGATCTTGCAAATCCGCTGCATACTGAGCTTGCATTAGTGAAAGTAACGCTTGACGGACATCTTGCCCACGAGTACGAGCGGTATAAAATGTATTGCTGTTCTCGATCCATGTATCCAAGTAAACCGGAACAAGAGAGAATGGTACTGTGTCTTCTTCTTTGATATCCGTGCCAGTATCTTCAGTGTTAATACCTAGATGTTTTTTCAATGTACGCTTTTTAACACCTAATTTATCCAAAGATCCTGTACCTGATTTGGCAAAATGGACAAATAATTTCCCGATAGTTCCTGCAGTTGCAACTGCATCTAAGAAGAACGCTCGAGCATTGTCTTCACGTAAGGTAACGTTGTTACCAGCTTTCAAGATTGCGTTCATTTGTTTGATCAATGTTTCGTTCGATAAAACGTTTGTCATTTGTGTTTCCCCCTTTATTCAGAAATTGGGAAAGCAGCGTCCACATAAGATGGTACAACCGATTTCTCAACTGTTTCTGTGTAATTTTGTTCTGCATTGTTGCTGATTCGAGATTTTTCTAGATTCTCGATCTTCGCATTCAAAGGTGCTACAGCTTCTGAAACAGCCTTAGCAATAGCATCAGCATCTAATTCAACGCTGGCTTCTGAATTCGCTGTTTCTGGTTTTTCATCTGATTTATCGCCTTTTTCCAAAGCTGATAAACGATCGTTTACTGGTTTCAGCGCTTCGCCGAGTGCTTTTTTTAACTGTTCTTCTGTCATTTCCTCATCCTCCTCGGATTTGTTTGTACTAAAAAAGGACTTAACCGTTTCGATTAGTCCTTGTTTGGTAATTGATTTAGTTGTATTTATTGTGCCGATAAGTGTGGATAACTCGCCGATTTCCGACTGAATGCTGGCGACTTTATCCGCATCGCTGTCTGTGTAGTTGTCCAAGATTGACCAAGTGGCCGATCTGAAAGCATCGATCGCCGCATTAACATCCCGATAGGTTTTACCTCTTTCAAAGTTATCGGCAGTCTGCTTCTGAACTTCTTCGACCTGAGCTGTACCGGCCAAGGAATATCCTGTAAAATCACCTTTCTGTATTGACTCCCACATTTCATCAGTAGCTTTAGTGACAAGTACCCACGTTCCTTTTGTGATTGTGGTTTCGCCGATAGTCATATCAACAGGGGCAACGTAACTCTCTACTACTTTTCCAGCATTCGTAGTGAAATCGTGCTGTTTGTCAATCTGTTGATAATCCGCCATGAATCCATGTGCAGCCTTCTCGATTGTGTCAGCATCCATGAAATCTCCATGAACATCTTCAACATCAGGCTCATAAACAACACCATATACAAGTTTTTGTGGATCATCTGATTTAGTAACCAACTTAACTTCGGTTTCAAAATTTGGTTTTAGGTCTTCGGCAGACTTAGTAAGAAAGAATGATTTCTTATTGGCTGCCTTATCCACATATGAAACATGTGTTACAAGAACGTTTTCTAGTTTTCGCATTTTCTCACCACCTTTCAAATTATTTTTTTATTTCTGGCACCACGAAACAGTGACAATGAATCGACTCTTTAGCAGATAGCATCGGATCACGAGGATAGCGGCAACTTTCACCATTAACGATGAAGTACTCGCCTTTAGCAATTGTTTGACCGTCCATCGCCTCGTGGCCCTTTCTCGGTTCTTTGATGCCATGAGTGTGGCGCCAAGTCATACCAATAACAGCATCATTTTGCATGAACGCTTCATACTGGCTGCCAGAGTACATCCTCAATCCCTCAGTGATTGCAGTTGTCCTGGCACGATTGCGAGAAAATTCAGGGAGTGAAGACAGCTTACTTTCTAACCATCGGAATCCTTTGCCTTCATCGAAGGATTCTTGAATCACTCCTACAAGAGCGTTCTCTGTAGTGACATCCATTAACTTTGGCAGTTTCCTAAGCCATTTTTCGATGTCTCTGTAGTGTTTGGTCTGATAATCAAAGTCTTCAGATCCGTCATACTTGGCATTAAACTCATCAAACAAGCCAAAAAAAGCTTTTCTCAGTTCTGGAATAACACTTTCTTCCATGTTTGATTTGAATGATCGTCCACGGAGCATAATTTTTATAGATAATTTGGTCGGTTTCTTTTTTCGATTCTCTACGAATTTCTTTACCTTTTCCCATACTTCCTCGTAATCAATCTGCAAGGTATCATCCATCTTATCCTCTGAATTTAAGATGAACGTAAGCAATATTGGGACAAATAAAAAGCCTACTTTTTCTAAAAGCTTAGCCAGTTCATCATCTTCTTCTTTTTTTAGCTGTAAAGCGGCTTTGATTAACTCTTCATCATTCATTAACCTTCACACTCCGGATCATACGACGAATACCTGCTGCAACTTCACTTACTTCTCCTTCACCATATGCCTTAGCCACGTCCAATTCACCAAGATTAAACGCTGATAACGATGATTGTCTATTAAGCGGATAATTGTACTCTTCTCCATCAAAAGCTTCTAGAGGCTTGTTAAGGGCTTTTGAAAGGATGTCCCTCAAATCATTAGGAGCGACAGCATTTGCTTGGATAGCTGGTGTGAGGATTGCTTTCACATCCTCCATGTTTACAAGATTGGATGATTTCAGAAATACTTCAACATACTTGAATTCATATTCCCTAAAAAGCGAATTAATACGCCAGTCGTAAGATTCTCGCATGGGTTGAAATACTTGTTCTTCCGTCAGCTCCTTTGCCGTTTCTGCAGTAGCCCTCGTGTAATCACTAGACCGAGCAACATAGATTGGCGGCAATCTGAACGCCCCAAGAACTGATTCAATGACGTTTTCATCATACTCAAGAAACAAAGCATCTTTTTGTAATATGTCTGCTAACTTCTCAATGTTAATTGCTGGCTTGAATTTATCTTCCCCATATCCTAATCCTTCTTCTGCAGGACTTACTTTTTCAGCTTCTAGCAATAAAAACTTATGCTGATTCTCTTCTCCGCCAATTGCATTCGCATATTCTTGTAATGTAGCTTCTGATTCTTCGGTTAATTGGGCATTTTCCAGAGTGATAGCGAGTGGGATATGCCGTCCTTGTGTGAAGTACCTATAATTCAGTTCATCAGCCTTACGATTTCCCAGAATCTTAATTAAAGGACCAATCCAACGAGGTTTACCATACGGATCCTGAAAGTCACCATTTTTCAGATGAATAATTTCTGTTGCAGTTCCTTCTCCCTCTGCTCCAATACTACCGTTTGTGTTTAAGGGTGTTGGATCGCCAAAAGTTTTAAACCATGTACCAGATTCTGTTGCAGAATCATCCATAGAGTCACGGAATACAAAATAGCGGACCTTAATCTCTGATCCGTCCGCATTTATCACTCTATTTAGTTTGGTCACAGTCATGTACTCAGGTTTGACGGAATCAATTCCTACAACATCACCTTTAAGATTACGAATAACTTCAATATAGCCATTCCCACATTCTTCAACATGTCGAATGACCTCCTCAATCACTTCTTTCGGCGGACGTTCAAATGATAACTCCTTAAGAAGAATATCCAATTGATTCCATTCTGCCTTCATTTCTGCTGTTTCTTCGGTATCATCTACTTTATACCGTAAACCAAAACCAAATCCAGCCACGTTCGTTACATAAGCTTCAATAGATTGATTTAGAATGTCGGAAATATCGGTAATTGATCGTAGAGTAGCAATATCATAAGGCGGAGACAATTGCGTCAAATCTCTTCTTTGATCAAGTCCGCCTTCCGATTTAAATCTTAATGATCGTTTTTTCTTGATGCTAACGTCCTTTTTGATGTACTTATCTGGAACAGATCCTTTTGTTCCACCGCTAATGATTTTTGATGTCAAGAAACCACCTCCTAAAATGCTGTTTTTCTATTTGTACGTCTTTTCTTGACTTGCTGACCTTTCCGTCTCTCTAACTCAATAGAGTATCGTAGCATAGCCATTGCATCATCAAAGAAATTCACTGGTTCATCTGTAAAGGTATTGGATTTCTCATCCTTTCTCCATTTCCATTGCTGAATTTCCTTGATTGTATTTGTACAACTTGGATGTATATGAATGCGCATCTGCTTTAAATAATCAATCTGAGCTGACACACTTCCAGGCTCTTTTACAACTGGTTCAGCATAATATCCGGCTTTACGCCACATTTTAATTCGGTCCGGCTCAGCTGAATCACACCACATAACTAGCTTCTTATTGATTCTTTTTTCATTGGCAATTGCAATGAGTTCACTTGTATCTTTTTCAAACTCATAGATTTCACGGCACAAAAAAAGCTCACCATCTTTAAATCCAATCTCACCAATAGCATTAGCATGATTGAATCCAAAGTCTTGAGCGTTAACCATGTAGTCAAAACGTTCTGGATCTGTGTTAAAGTTTTCTACAATGTAATTTGTAAGGATAAGTCCGCCAGACTCACCCCATTCGCCGAGTCCGTATATTTGATATCCATCAGGATCGCGCTCTTTCCGCATCATCATCCGCCGATGATAGGCTTCATCAATGAATCGATTCTGTAGATATGTGGATTGATGAGTAAAAATGTCTGGATGTGTTACATCAAAATACTTTGCCTTAATCCAGTGAGTAGCAGATACAGGGTTAAAAGTAAAAGTCATTTGATAGTAAAGATATGGGTTAAAATCCAAATTACCACGTAAACGGTCATCAAGAATGTCAACATCGGCTTCATAAAGTTCTGTCGCTTCCTCGATCCATATCCAAGTAAGTTTGCCACGATCAAAAGTAATAGATTTTACTTTTTCCCGCTGGCCATCATCTTTCATTCCTCGGAAAATCACTTGGTTTCCGGTAACCTTTGACTCAAGCATCATAGGTGATGACTTAATGGACCAATATTTGTGATAGTCAGCTCCATAAATTTTGTAAATCGCTGATTTTAATTCAGCATAGGTACTATCTTTGTTCGATTCTGCTACTTTACGAACACAAAGAAGATTTGCTCCTTTATATTTTGGATCTCCAAGTTTTATGATATAGTCTTGCGCTGTATTTACTGACTTTCCAGAACCAGCTGACCCTTTAGCTAATCGATATCTTTTCCTAGTGGTGTTATAGGTTTGGAAATTTCGGTTAAATTGTACTTTAACTATCATCTGGCGTTTCGTTTTCGCCATCACCATAGTCAACCACCACCTTCAAATCCATGTTGCCATCTAGCTCCACTTTATCAGTCCAAAGACTGTACCGCTTGCCAAGAAGTTCGGCGGCTCTTATGCGGTCCTTGTTAGCCACTTGCACATCTTCTATCGTTGATCCATATTCAGATCCTTGAAAGACTACCGTCTGATCAGTTTCTTCTCCTCGCATAACCTTACTCAAATATTCCAGGACCTCTTCTTGACTAGCAATCTTTTCTGACTGCAATTGTTCAAGTCTTTCGTCAATATATTGCCTAATGTCAGGTTTTGTCAGGTTCTCACTACCTACGGACTTTGCTGTCCTTTTACTATACCCAGCAGAAATAGCGGCTTGAGTAGCATTACCGCTAATAATGTACTCATCCGCAAATCTACGTTGTTTTTCAGTTAACTTCACTACTCTCACCTCGCAATCTGTGTTTGTTTTGTAATTCTATGTAAAAAAACAGCCCCGAAAGGCTGTTAAGTAGGAAGTATCAAAGATCATGTGAGTAATCCAATCGACGACTCCCAAAGTCACTGGCAAGGATTTGCACCCTGCATAGCACCTAAGTCCCTAAAATCGGAATGCCTTTCTGAAGCGTCTACCTATTCCGCCACAGTGACATAATACAAAAAAGACGGCTAGCGAATGAAGAAAAGGAGTGAATTCAACTCCATTCTATTGTAGATTTTTTTTTCGCCGTCTTAGTTTAAATACAGGGCGCTGAAAATGAAATTCAGAAAGGAGGTCTGCCAACAATCATAAAGGAGTGCGCCCTGTTATTTACAATAATTGATAATACAATAATACTACGTAAAATCATTTAAAAACCGCAGTATTTCCACATAAAAACCACATCGATTCAGCAATATTCTATTAATTTTCCTTTTCGATAGGCTTCAGCGAATTCAATCAAGGCAGTTGCCTTGTAGTCTTCGATTGTCCTGACCGAGTAACCCATTTGCTGAGCAATTCCAACATTTGAGTATCGATCAACAGTGCAATACGAATAATACAAAACTTGGCGACTATCTATTCCCAACGCCAAAAGAGCTACTACAATAGCATCCCTTTCTGCCTCCGCATCCATCATCTGGATGATCGCATCTTCTGACTTGTTGCCGTTACTTGGTGTTTTAGGCATATCAGTGATGATCGGTGAGCGGACATCAATCTTAGATCGACCAGCAATCCGCTCCAACCGACGATAATTTCTCAAAATGCTTTTTGCATTCTGCCTAGTCCTACGAAAATCTATCTCTCTTAATAGCATCATTGCTCAATCGCCCCTTTATTTGGTATAATGAAATTACCTTGGCGGGTACAAAATCATTATTTTGTAGGGCATTGGGCGACTGCTTAATGCTTTTTTATTTGCCTTCTCTTTCGTCCATCTTCTTTCCTACAACGACTGCAGCAATCATTAATAACACGAATCCTGTAAACCCTAACACTGCAACTGTCATTCTTATCCTCCACTCTCGATTGCTTTTTTTACCATTGGATCACGATATAACATTTTGTATTTGAATTGCTCGTGTAGCAGTTGTTCTTGAAGTTGTTCAATCTGCTTCTGCTGGTCAATTATTGTATAGGATAGCCAACTTAGACCAGCGATCATCAGTAGCAGTATTATGATGATAGAATAACTAGTTTTCATAGGTTTGCTCCAGTAGGTTTGGGTTCTCCCAAATATTGCCGATAACTTCGATTGTCTCGTAATCTCCCCCCATAATTGTAGACAAAACGTTGCTTTCGTAATACCACGAGCTGGGAGCTTCAATATCAAAGGCTGGGTAACCCTCGTCCGCATAATTCTTAACCACACTGGTGTAGCTGTCTTCTTCGTTGCCCCCGTCAGATACTTTTACAACGTCCGCCTCAAAAATCTCCACACCGTTCTTGTCTTTCAAGCCAGTGGATTGCATGAGGACTGAATCAATTGCTGGAAAAGCATGATCTTCTGGATAATCTCCGCTTACATCAAGTATGTTGATACCATCCTCATCTAACTCAAAACAAACGCCTTCTGTACTTGGATAAATCATTCTGTCATTTTCTTTATCCCACGCTCTAAATTTTGGTACCATCTTATACCTCCATTCGTGATATAATCGCCATGTGCTATTATTAAAAAAATATATTAGGACTGATTTTATGAATAAGCCAATTAAACAGCACTATGTTCCACAAGCATATTTAAATTTTTTTACGGATGAATCAAACTATTTTCATGTATATTTGAACAAGGAGAAAAAAATAATTAGGCAGTCTCCGAAAAGCACCGCTTTTCAACGTAACTTCTATACATTGGAAAAAGATGGTAATAAAAATTATGAAATTGAGAAATTTTTTGCTGAAAACGTTGATAATTTATACAGACCTGTTATCCAAAAAATCGAAAACAATGAACCGTTATCAGAAAATGATAAAATTAATTTGACAACATTCATAGCTTTCCAGTATTTGAGGACCCCCGATCAAAGAGACAGCATTAATGAAAATTTCGTCAAATCCTACAAGACCCGAGCAAATTTAATTGCTAATTCAATGAATGCAAACATTCACTCGAAACATCTCCCCCAATCTGAAAGCGAAACTTCGGATATTTTTATTGAAGATGATGAGATTAGGAATAATATCCCTAAAGAAATAAGTTTAAAACATATGTTTGCCTTTAAAGATGAACTTATTAGCATATTGATGAAGCATGATTTCAAAATTCTGGTAGCTCCTGAAAAAGGTGAATTTATAACTAGTGATAATCCTTATTGTATGATTCCTGAAAGAGGGTCAATAGGTTTTGGTGCCATAAACACAGTAAAGCTATTCCCATTAACTCCAAAATTTCTTCTGATACTCAGAACCCCAAAAAATTTATCACTTGGTGGTGGGCACGTTCATAAATTCAAAACTAACAGAAAAGATATTAGAAGATTCAATCAAACAATTGCCCATTGGTCTTATAACTTTATTTACTCTAAGAATAAATATATTCTAAACTCCATCATCCAAAAGATCATTCGTGACTAGTTATATCCGTTTGCTAGCCATAACATTGTTCAAACCCTCCCATTTATTCTTTTAACTAATCTAAAAATCAAAAAAGAACGTTTATATCTTTCAACATTTTCGGAGATTCGTTTCCAAGCGGATAGCTGACTAACCAAATAATGACAGCTGACCGCTTGGTTCATAGTTGCACCAAATTGTTTCAATTCTTCTCTCTCCTGCTTCAGCATTACTTTGAAATTGCAACTTCCACCAATCAGACAGCTGATCATTGTATAGTTCATTTTCATAACCGGAAAGCATCACTTTTCCCTCAAAACTTTTCAGGATCTCAAGTAATTTAGGCTGCCGCTCATCTTCTAATTCAGTTTGATAATATCTACCTTTCCTCGTACTCATCAGGTAAGGAGGATCAACATAAGCAAAGACTTCTCTTCTGTTATAACGTTCTAACAGCTGGAGTGCATCTTGATTTTCAATTTGTGCCATTTTCAAGCGATGAGCCACTTCAATAATTAAGTCTGGTAAAGCGGACCATTCGTTAATCGTCTTTGAGCCATACGTCGTAATGTTTGATCTCCATCCAGTTAGATGCCGCTGTATACCCCCAATTGATTGCCAACTAAGGACTAAGAAACGTCTTGCATCTTCCAATGGATCCGGATGAATCTCAAGCGCTTCTCGTTGTTCCCAACGGCTGATTGGTGTCATATAAACAGCTTCTGCCAATGCCCTTGGCTGATTTCTACATACAGTAAAGAAATTTATAACTCGACAGTCTAAGTCATTTATTGTTTCTATTTTAGAAGGTGCTTTAGTGAAAAACATTGCACCTGAACCAAAGAACGGCTCAACATATGTCACGTGTTCTGGAAACAAATCTACTGTCTTTTCAGCCAAAGTCCATTTACTACCAGGATAATTTAATATTCTTTTCAACTTTCTATCATCCTCTCTATCTCCATAATCGCTTTGAAAATTGGATAGATTTGTTGTGGAACTACTGCGTTTCCGAGTGATTTAACTCGGTCCACTTGATCGGGAATCCCATTATAAGCTCGGCATAATCTGGGTTGATATACTGCGGATCTTCGATTGATTTCCTCAAAGCTTCTTGCGTGAAACTCCCGCGATAATTCTCCCCCCCAAGGTATCTGGATCTCGCTGTACCTTTCCACATCGATGCCGTAGGAGTTGGCAACAACGAATGTTCTAAGCCTTTGATGTTCGGCACCGACGGCCAAAGCTGGAAGTACAAACGTTGTTGTTTGGTAATCGAAGTTTTCCAGGTCAGATATCGTACGGTCGAGTTCCATATTGGCGAAGTTAGCAACATTTTCTCCAACAACCCAATTGGGCCTGAGTTCTTCGACAACTCTAGACATTTCTGGCCAGAGATCACGGTCATCTTCTTTGCCTTTTTGCTCCCCGGATACACTGTAAGGTTGGCAAGGGAATCCTCCGTGAATAAGTTTAATTGTCTTGTCTCGATCGATAACACCTGCTTTCTCTAATGCTGCTTTATCAAGATTCTTTACATCTTTAAAGATTGGCACATTTGGCCAATGCTTATTTAAAACTTTCCTAGGGAAATCAGCGTATTCGCAGAATGCTACTGTTTCAATTCCGGCCCATTCTGCTGCTAAATCCATGCCGCCAATCCCCGAAAAAAGCGATAATGCTCTCACCGACTTCCCTCCTTTAGTTGGTAATATTGGTGGATTGCTGACCATGTAATTAAGAGCCTGGTCTACGTAGTGCATGACTTGAATACTATCAACGTTCACGCCTTTATCTCTCAATGCATTTAACATATTGGTTAAATATTCTGCTCGTGTGGTTAGTGCATACCAATAGTCTTCGGCAGTTAGATCAGCCCATTCTTCGATTATTTCTCTTTCAACAGTGCATAAAACCGAATCAACTAATAGTTTTTGACGTTTTATTTCTGTCATTAAAATTCCTCGCATTCCGTAATATCTTCCGATTACAAACTCCTTATCTAGCCAAAACCATATTTTTCAGCTTAACAACAGTTTGATCACCAAGAACTTTCTGACGCCACTCGTCTCTTTCTTTATGACAGACAATAATTCTCACATGTGCGGATTTCTCATAAATTTTCAGACATTCCGCTCTAACCATTCCCGAAAATCCTTCAATGGCACAGTTGTAAATTTTGCCGACTTTTACTTTTGTTTTTGCTGGTCTGACCTTCGGTTGAATCTCAAAGCGACGTCCCTCCGGATGAATGACAAAAGTGTCTTGTATTCTCATGGTTTTTCCTCCTAAAGTGGTTGAATTTCAATTTCTGTGCGTGGGTTCAAGCTGTATACCTTGCGGCTTACATTCACAGCAATCTGTCCATCATCCTTATACAAAATGCCGTTTACTGCATCAGCTACAGCTTTAAAGTAATTGTCAATATCTGGCTTCTTATCGCAGTACATGGTCTCATTATCAAGCAAAGTCCTGTTTTTCTTTACTTTCGAGATATAAGCCGGTGGATAGATAAAAAAGCAGACATCAATCATTACAGGCCCTTTCTCAATCAGCATCGGCTTTGTGGCCATAGCGTGATACTTAACCGCATTTTTGTATGATTTCATTGCTGTTTCCTCGTAAGGAGTCTTACGATGCTTGGTGAACCGTGGTCTCGACTGTGGTTTAGGCGCAATAGGAATAATGATTTTCACTAGTCTAGCTCCTTTCGCTGATTCTTTTCGCTTAAATAGGCAGCTAGCTTGGCATCGATTTCAGCCTGTCTCTCTGGAGAAATCTGAGGTTCTTCAACCGGATTTTCTGCCCAATCAGGAAGCTGTTCTTCACGAATCGGCTTTTGATTATAGCTTTGCTTTTTAGCACCTCTTGTCCGTTGGTACTCCCTTGCCTGTTCAATGGTTTTTACGTTAGCATCTGCCCATTCCTGTAGAGAAGCTGTTAAAAAACTAATGGCTCGATTCTTAGGAACGTCCTTACTACCAGCAAGTTTAATTGCAGCATTTACAAGTTCATCGCCATAAATATCCACCAGATTAAGTAGATCATCGACCTGTACAACATTCGGAAAGAGCCATAACTTTTGAAAAGTTTCAAGAGACGCACTCTCGCTCGCAGTAGCATCTTCTTTTATTTCCTTTTCTTTACTTTCCTTTTCTTTACTTTGTTGATTATTCCCCTGATTAACCGAGTTATTCCGCCCATTAATCGAGATATTCGATCGATTAACTTCATTTGTCAGCAAATACTTATAATCAAGCTCAACTTTTTTGCGTTCCTTAGTGGCCAGAATGTATCTGCTTTGAATACCTTTAGAAGTTAATACGGAGTATTTATCAAAAATATCTTTATCAAAGAATCTTACTTGCACGGCTTTTTTCACCAGTTCTTCAACTGTGCCCTCCTTCGTACCAACTTCGTCAGCCACTAAGAACGCAAGGTCGTCATCCCACAAAACGTAATACCCCTCATCTCGATAAATATTAGCCAGCAGGGCGACCAGTATATGAACGGCTTCTTTACCGCATGCTTTAATAATTCTTCGAACTTTTAGATCTGATAAAAAATCGACATCTAGAGGAAAATAATCAAGACCTTTCTTAGTCGGTCTTGCCACGTTTATTCCTCCTAATCAGAGGGAGATAAACTCCCTCATTATTTGTTTAACGGTGGATTTGATGAATCAAACAGACTTTCAATGTTTTCGTTAGTTTCTGTGTCATTAATTGGTTCAGCCTCTTTTCGCTGATTGGTCTCATCGTTTTCAGATATGATAAAGCCGTCTTCTTGAACTTCATTCACCACAGTTTCATCGCTGATTGAAGCTCTCTGCATATCGATAGACAAGATTCCCCACTTACTCAACATATTCCTTAGAACAGTTTTTTTAGCCATAGCATCATAATCTTTTTTCCAGCCAAAATCTGATTTACTGAATTTCCGTTTGTGAGCTTCGATTTCTTGTTTGGTCCAATACACTGTTTTCTTGAAACCGTTTAATAACTCAAAATATCCCACATATCCGATCACTTCATCTGATTGCTTTCCGTTCTGATCAAATTCAAATTCTTCGGTTAATCGATTCCAACCTTTTAATTCACCTTCATACACTTCAATCACGTTCAGTGCTTTGTATTGACCCGATCGCTGAGCTAATTGAATATACCCCTTATAACCAAGTTGAAATTGTGCCTTCCCTTTGTAAGGTACTATCCATGCGTAACCAAGATTTTTATCAACTGGTAAATCAAGTGAAGCCGCAACCATGGCGCTTGTTACGATAGTCATAGGCTCTGTGCTACTCAAATACGAATCATTACTAACTAGATTCAGGACACTGGCCATAAATCCATCTGATTTATCTTTGAGTACATCCTCAAACTTTTTCCTCATTGTTGGTGTATTCATCAATGCTTTAAGCCCTAACTGACCAGCAGCAACTTGTTTTTGTGGTTTCTCAGCGAGCTGACTCTTTAATGCATCATTTGTGGCCATATTATTTAATCTCCTTTTCTGTGAGTCTTCGTGATTCAGTAACGTTGTAGATTTCCTCGTCTTTAGCTACTTCTGGATATTTTTCAGCAAGCTTTTTGCTGTTCATACGTTTCGTAGAAACCAATTTCCATGAAATGATGTTCCTTGGTGCAATACCAATGCATGCTTTGCGTTTTCCAAGCTCATTGATAATCTCGTTATCAATCTGACGGATAGCCGTTTCGATCTCTTTCCTTGCTTTCTTCAGCTCACGCTTTTGATCAATTAAGTCATCAAAAGAAGCAGGTAACGTTGTTTCGTCTTCCTTAGTGTTCGAATATTTTTCTTTTAAAAACTCTGATGTGGCTTCGCTGCCATCTATAACTGGCTCTTGTCCATCCAGGACATTTGTTTCCCAAAACTCAACAAGTCGTTCAGTAATCATGTCAATTAGCTCTTGATCACGATCAACTCGCTTCCAGATGAATTTCTGTCCTCCGATTAGAACAGCGATATAGCAATATTTTTTATTTAAAACGTTCATGTAGTGCTGTACTTGGCACAAATAACTTAAAGGAACCTCTTCGCCTTCCCACTCTTTACCAAGAAATGCATTAGCTGTTTTACATTCCAAAATGGCGTCTTCTCCAACTACGTCCCGATCGATGTTCGCTCGTAGAAAAGGATGTAGTGGATGTTCAAACACTTGATTCCTTCGACGAACCTTTTTACCAGTACGTTCTTGAAATTCTTTTGCTACAATTTCCTCTAGGACATTTCCCCAATAAGCTGGCTCGCTCTCAGTGTGTTCTAAATCGATTTGACCAGTTTTTTCTAGCCATAACTGATATGGAGATTTCCATTTATTTAGTCCTAAGATAGTAGCAACATCTGAACCGCCTATACCTTTTCGGCGGTCCAACAACCACTCGTCATGAGTCATTTCAAGAGTTAATTTACTCATCGTTTTCTGGCTCCTCTCTTTGAGTCGGTTGTCCCCAACCCGGTGTTGTTAGATACTGATCTAATGCGTTCTCGAAAGAATTCATTGTCATTTCCCCTGTTCTGTTTTAAAATGGAGACAAAGATATTTTCAAAAGAATTTCTTGTGACTTGCTATTGCTTTGGTCGGCTAGCAAGTCTTTTTTCTTTGTCTTGATAATCTTTTGCAGCCATGTCATAGACAATATTTGCGAAAGACCATAGAAATACTAAAACTAATCCTGCTATTACATGAATTGCTGTAAAAGCTACTACAAAAAGCAATAGTGCTGTGACTATAAATGTATTTTTAACTGACCGTTTCATGATTTATGCCTCCTTGTAATTGTATGTTCGATTACGTTCTTCCCATTCCTTCACTTTTTGCAGATCATATTGGAGCATCCCACTAAGTTTTGAAAAAGGAATTGGATCTACTTTCCGATGTGTTAGTTTCGATAATGTTGGTCTTGAGATGCCTAGATAATCAGCAATTTCTTTGGCTTTTTTCCACTCAACTTCGGTAATTTCTTTTTTTCTCTCAAGCGGTAAAACATTCTTCATTTGAGAAATTTTCACTTTAGGTCATCCCCTCATATATCTTTTCTTAATCCAGTGAGGCATACGCTCCTTAATTGCCTCTTGAATAGTGATGTTCAGAATCTTTAGGATGGAGAATACAATCGCCATTTCAACAATGATTTCATCAAGAAACTCGTCTGTGTAACTCCTAAGCTCTGTTTTTTCAACATCAGTTAGCATCCTGACTTGAGATTCAGCAACAATTCTCTGAACTACTTTTTTCCGTTCTTTCCTTTCGTTCGACTCGATTTCTTGAAAGATTTCAAGATCATTCGTTGATTTAACATCTGCTAATTGGCCATCCATTGATTTGAAAAATCCTAAGTATTGGTAACTGATGTCTCCTGTTAATTCATCAGTTGCTTGATACCCATTTTCTTTCATTGCCTCTAGATACTCGATTGCCTTATCGATAGGGACATTGGCTCCGTTAAAATGATCACTGATTGTTGCATTTGGTGTTTTGGCGTCGATGGCTAATTCTTTCTGACGTTTACTCGAAAGAAATAATGCTAGCTTTAAAGATCGCCCAATTTTTGCTGTTTTCGGCACGTTATCACTCCTTATATTCGTTATTGTTATTGGTCCAAACGGTCAATAATTGTTTAAAATTAATTTAAGCTAAAAGCTTTGGTGTTGAGGCGAACTGCCATTTCTCATCGATATATGAATAAATGTCCTGCGCTACTTCATCAGTAGCCAAGAAACGAATAATGATTTCTTCAACACCGCCAGTGTTTGTAAACAGTTCGCCTTCAATACCAATAGAGATATTAAATTTGCGTTTGATTGCTGGAACAATCATTTCAACGTACCGTTTAAGAAATCCAGAATCAATATTTGCTTTGATTGTTTGTGGTTTGTCTTTCATTTGGAGACCTCCTTGTGTTGTAATTTGACATTAAATTTGCGGTTTAACACCAATATAATTTGCTATAATTTCACTATGAAAGGTGGTGAAATTATGAAAGCAAATATTATAAGTGCTATTAAATCCGGTCAAAAGGTTAGAATTAAGTCAGTAGACGAAAACTGGACAACTTTTGACGGAAAACTTTCAACCCAGCCAAGTGATGAAAACATCGTAGGGCTGACAATATCGACGTCTCCCCAAAGTAGTTTTTACGTTAACTTAGCAAACGTAATTTTCGTCGAGATTGTAGGTTCTTAGTTACATTTAATAGCTTCGCAATGGCTGCAACCATTTCGGGGCTATTCTTTGTTTCAGGCATTTCACACAGCTCAATAATTAATTTTTCGCATGCATTCAACGCTTTGTTTTTATCTAACACGATAATCACTCCTTTCAATTTTTAAGCTAATAAAGCGGAAGTGTGTTTTCTGGTACACCTTCAATTTTCACATTAACCGTTACCGTACCGTCTGTAGTATCTTCCCATTCAGAATCATCTAAGCCCCACGCTTTTTTGACTTCATCTGAAATAAGTGGAGGTGTTCCGATAATGATCACTTTAGGAACTTTATCAGCTACTAAATCTAATTTGACTGCTTTGATACCTTTGCCAGCTTTTATTACGTTAATCACAATTGGATTCGTATAGCACTTATCTGACCCGTTAGCGTTAAGCTCGATGGATTTGATATTTTCTGGTTTTAATACTTGTTGCTTTAGCAATGTGTCGCCTCCTTTCTTTTTAACTCATTTTTGTAGTTAAAAGCTGTAAAAAAAATTTTCTCTTTAGGTACCTTAAAGAAATCCTCAATTTGTTGCATTTGACTTGGCTTCGGAGTAGTACGACCAACTTCCCAAGAACTAACAGTTTTTTGGGATACTGAAAGTTTTTGAGCCAGTTTTTCTTGAGAAATACCTTTGACAGTTCTAACGTTTTTCAACTCGTTTTCCATTGTTATCACCTCTCTTTAACTACCTTATGTAGTAATCATATACTACCTTTTGTAGTAAGTCAACGTTTTTTACTACATTTTATTGTAATACTCGTTTTTTCCTTTTTCTACTACATTATGTAGTATATAATCACAGTGAAGGAGGAGCTGCCCATGCTGAAAAATAGAATAAAAGCTTTAAGATCTTCAAAGAAATGGACCCAAGCTGAACTTGCTAAAAAGTTAAATGTTTCTCAGCAAACTATTGGGAGTTGGGAAGTAGGCAGAGCCGAACCTAATTCAGAAGCATTAGTTAGCCTTGCCAAACTTTTTGGTGTTACTACCGATTACTTATTAAATGGTACCGAATCTAACACAGACCCTAACCTCCTTGTTGCAACTCACGTAGATGATGACTTGACTGAAAAACAGAAAAAAGAAGTTCAAGATTTCATCAAATTTATAAAAATGAGAGATCATAACAAAGAGTAGGTGCTTGGATTTGAATGTTTCTGAAGAATTGATGGCCAAATATGATGAACTTACATACAAGTTTGAAAAAAAAATGCCGGATCATCAAAATGGTCTAATTATTGGGAAAACAATATATCTGAGGCCAGGTCAATCTGCAATTGAGCTGGCAACTACTATTTCAGAAGAGATTGCTCACTATTTAACTTCTGTGGGCGATATATCAGACTTAAATAATCCGTTTAATAGGAAGCAAGAAAGAAGAGCTCGTGATATCGGTGCCGTGATGCTAGTATCGCCTTTTGACATAATAGATTGTTTTGAGGCGGGTTGTGTTTCGGTTTGGGAATGTGCTGAACATTTGCAAGTATCTGAAGTCACATTTAAGGATGCAGTAAAATGGTATGCAAGAAAATGGAACGGCATTAAAACAGAAAACAACTACACTCTCCTATTCCAACCGAATGGGACTGTAGCAGTTTTAAAATCATTTAATAATTTTTAGGAGATGTATTAATGAAAAAATTTGCAAGTTTAGGGTTAGTTCTTTTTGCCACAGTATCTTTGGCGGCGTGTGGAGAAACGAAAGATAATTCAAGTAGTAGTTCTTCATCAACAAAGGTTGCAGAAACAACTGTTTCGAGTTCACTAATTGAAAGTTCTTCTGCTACTGAAAAATCTGATAGTAATTTTGTTGACACTGCAGATCAGGCATCATTTGATGGTTCTACCTTAAAAGGAAATGCGTATTCAATAAAGATTACCGATCATAAAGTTATCCAACCTGGAGAAAAAGGGAATGAATACGGGGAGTCCCCTGTCATTGCTTTTTGGTATGATACTATGGTTGCAGAAGACTATGATAATTCCACAGCGATTGATCCTACAAGCGCATGGATTATGAATTTTAAAGCTGTGCAAGATAATGATCCTAATATGGTTAATGAGTTAAGCATCGCTAGCCTTCCAGATCAACAATTCTTAAAATCTCAAACTGCGGCGATAAAACCCGGCGGAACAGTTTCAAACGCAGTTGCCTATACTTTAACTGATACCGAAACACCAGTGACTTTAGAAGCAAGTAGTATTATGGGTGATTCGTTCGGATCTAAAGAGTTTTCAATTAAATAAAAAGAATTTGTCTGCGAGATTTTCTTTTTGCGTTAATAAGGAGGCGTCTTTTTTGGATTGGTCAAACAAAGTTTATGAAGAATTAAGTGAGTTTGAAAAATTTAAAGCTGATAAACTAATCGATCTTGCGTTAGATAGCGCGAGTGACTATAAAGGAAATCCTCCTACTGAACACGATAGAATAGTTATTCGTGATTATTTTAGAGAGAACTTATCAACACTAAATAGAGCAAATGGACACAAAAAAGATTAGCCTCCGGGCTTTTCTTTTTAAAGCAAAAAAAGAACGTATGTTCGGATAATTAACAAAAAACTTCGAATTCTTTAATATTCAAGTGATTATTCGATTGAAAGCACTCGATTATTCGAATTTATTATGCGAAATTACGAAAGGAGAATTCTAGTGGCTTCTATAAAGAAATACTATTTGAAGAAAACAAAACAATATAGATATGAAGTTTTCGTTTCTAATGGAATTAATCCCGGAACTGGTAAACAAAACAAGATACACAAAAAAGGATTTAAGTCATATGAAGAAGCAAATAGTTATGCCAAAATTATTGAAGGAAAAATAGCATCCAACGAATATTTCAAAGAAAATCCTCGGAATTTAACTATAGAAGAATTTCTTGAGGATTGGGTAACTAATTACAAGCAGGCTGTAAAAGAAGGAACCCGTGTGGTACACAGAGCGAATATACGAATGTATATTAAACCCTATATAGGAAAATATTCTTTAAACAAATATACACGAGCCAACCATCAAAAGTTCATTAATTTGCTGCTAAATAAGAAAGGACTAGGTCGAAGTGGCCAAGGTTTGTCCATAACTACCGCTAAAAGCGTAAATGCTACTCTCAGCAACGCTTTTAAAAAAGCAATTCAATTAGGATATATAAAAGAGAATCCTACTCAGTTTGTTGAGTTTCCAAGAATGATTGAGAAAAAGGAATCTGTCAGATACTACGATTTGCAGCAAGCAGATAGATTTCTGGAATTCGCAAAAAAGGAATCTGAGGTCTTATGGTACCCTTTCTTCCTATTAATATTCGATCAAGGATTGAGAAAATCAGAAGTAATGGGACTACAGTGGCAAGATATTGACTTTGGCGGAAACACGATAAGCATTGAAAGAGAACGTTTAGGAGCAATTGAAAAAGGCGAAAACGTCAATGCAATTATTACAGACGATCCGAAAACACCGGCGGGAGTCAGAAGCATGCCAATGACCAAAAGAAGTAAACAAGCCCTGCTTGCCTTCAGAAATCATATCTTAAACATCTTTGGTACCTTCCCTTCCACTGAAGATGGCGAACAATTTATCTTCTTGCAAACAAGCAAGAGATATAAAGGGAAAATCGTCCGTGATCGATCAGTAAATGGCGCATTTAACCGTATTGCTGAAAAAGCTGAATTGCCGAAAATTAGAGTCCACGATGGTCGGCATACATTTGCAGTAAGGTCTAGACAAGCTGGTCTATCTTTAGAAGATATAAAAGACTTTCTTGGCCACAAGGACATTTCAACAACTCAAATCTATGCCCATATTTCACCAGAGGTTAAAAAAAGGTCTATGGAACAGTTCGAAAACTACATCGAAAATGAAAGAAAAAAGCACTCGCAATGAGTGCTTTTAATCTGTCACTATCACCAAAACTATCACCAGTTATGAATCAAAGCGAACATGTTTCGTTCACCACCAATTTATAAAAGTGGTAAAAGCATTGATTTATAGACGTTCGTTCAATTCTTTTGCAAGATCTTCAAAACCTGGTTTGCCAAGTAAGGCGAACATGTTTTTCTTATAAGCTTCCACGCCAGGTTGGTCAAATGGATTCACACCATTCAAGTAACCAGAAATGCCTACAGCGATTTCGAAGAAATACATTGTATAACCTAATGTGTAGGCATCCATCGTTGGGATCTTAACCAATAAGTTTGGTACATCGCCATCTGTGTGAGCCAATAACGTTCCTTCGAAGGCTTTGGTATTTACAAAATCAACTTCTTTTCCTTGTAAGTAGCCAAGTCCATCAAGGTCAGCTTCTTGCGTAGGAATTGTGATTGATTTACGTGGTTTTTCAACTTTAACAACAGTTTCAAAGATGTTGCGGCGGCCTTCTTGGATATATTGACCCAATGAATGCAAATCAGTTGAGAAGTTAGCACTTGAAGGGTAGATTCCCTTTTGGTCTTTTCCTTCTGATTCTCCAAATAATTGTTTCCACCATTCAGAGAAGTATTGCATTCCTGGTTCATAATTGATCAGCAATTCGGTTACTTTTCCTTTGCGGTAAAGGATGTTACGCATTGCTGCATATTGATACGCTTCATTTTTTTCAAGGTCATCACTGGCATATGCTTCACTAGCGTCTGCTGCACCTTGCATCAAAGCATCGATATCCGCACCGCTAGCAGCGATTGGCAATAGACCTACAGCTGTCAAGACAGAGAAACGTCCGCCAACATCATCAGGAATTACGAATGTTTCCCAATTTTCAGCATCTGCTTCAACTTTAACGGCACCTTTTGCTTTATCTGTCGTTGCATAGATACGTTTGTTTGCTTCTTCTTTGCCATATTTTTCGATCAAGCGTTCTTTGAAGACACGGAATGCGATCGCAGGTTCTGTCGTCGTTCCTGACTTAGAAATGACATTGACAGAGAAATCACGATCACCGATGATTTCGATCAAATCAGCTAAATAAGTCGAAGAAATTGAGTTTCCGGCAAAAAAGATTTGTGGTGCTTTCCGTTCATCTGATGAAAGCAAGTTATAGAATGAATGGTTTAAGAAATCAATCGCAGCTTTTGCCCCTAAATAAGAACCACCGATACCGATAACAACTAATACTTCTGAGTCCGATTGGATTTTTTCTGCTGCTTTTTTGATTCGTGCAAATTCTTCTTTATCATAATTTTTAGGCAAGTCGATCCAGCCTAAAAAGTCGTTACCTGCACCAGTACCTTCGCGTAAGAGTTTATCTGCTGCTGTAACTTGACTTTGCATGTAGCTTAATTCGTATTCATTCACGAATGGTGCTACTTTTGAATAGTCAAATTTGATGTGTGACATGATTTGTCCTCCTTGAAAAAATTAGTTTTTCATACAAGTACTACTTTACGTTTTTTTTGAACTTTTTTCAAGTAATTCCTTATTATATCGCCTATCTGGCAGAGTTAGACAAGTCCTTGAGAAAACATTGCTTTAGCAACTTTTTCAAATCCAGCCACATTTGCTCCTAGCATGAAATTATTTTTTTGATCAAATTCTTCTGCAGTGTCACGGCAAGCATCATAAATATTCTTCATGATCTCATCCAATTTTTGATCGACTTCTGCCTGCTCCCACTGCAAACGTTGTGAGTTTTGACTCATTTCTAAAGCAGAAACCGCTACGCCACCCGCATTAGCCGCTTTCCCAGGACAATAGTAGATTCCTTGCGCAATAAAATATTCTGCCGCTTCAAGAGAGCTTGGCATATTGGCACCTTCAGAAACAATCCGGACACCATTCGCTTTTGCCCGTTTGGCTTGTTCTAGATTGATTTCATTTTGAGTCGCACAAGGGAAGGCTAATTCCGCTTGAACATCGAAGTCCCAGACAGAAGCGCCTTCATGGTACTCTGCTGAGGGGCGTGCGTTGGCATATGCTGTCAAACGTTCCCGTTTCACTTCTTTGATTTCTTTCAATAATGCCAGATCGATACCTTCTTTGTCATAAATGAAGCCAGAAGAATCAGAGCAAGTGATGGCTTTTGCGCCCAACTCATGCAATTTTTCAATCGCATAAATGGCTACATTGCCGCTTCCAGATACAATTGCCTGTTTCCCTTGGAAGTTTTCCTTTAAATCTTTCAACAGATGCTTAACAAAATAGACTGCCCCGTAACCGGTAGCTTCCGTCCGATTTTTACTTCCCCAAAAGTCCAATGGTTTTCCTGTAAGGACACCAGCATCATATTGTTTCAGACGTTTGTAAGCCCCAAAGAGATAGCCAATTTCACGGCCACCAACACCAATGTCCCCCGCAGGCACATCTAAGTCAGGGCCGATATGTTTTGCTAATTCCGTCATGAAACTTTGACAAAAACGCATGACTTCTCCATCTGATTTCCCTTTTGGATCAAAGTCACTTCCGCCTTTGCCGCCACCAATCGGTAATCCAGTCAAACTGTTCTTGAAAATCTGCTCAAAAGCCAAAAATTTCAAGATACTTAAGTTGACGCTGGGATGAAAACGCAGGCCGCCTTTGTAAGGCCCTAATGCAGAATTAAATTGGATCCGATAACCGCGGTTGACTTGCCAATTGCCTTGGTCATCTTGCCATGGCACACGAAATTGAATAAATCGCTCTGGTTCTGTTAATAAATCAACCAAATTCGATTCAATGTATTCTGGATGTTTTTCTAAGAAAGGAATGATTGTTGGTAAAAATTCATCTATCGCTTGTAAAAATTCCGTTTGGTTCTGATCTTTTTCGTGCAGTTTCTCTTGGATCGCTTTTACATACTCTGAAGCATTTGTCATCAGGCATTACCTCCTTTAGTTAAATTCTATTTTATAGAAAATTTCAGAAATTGCATCTATTTTTTACGAAATTGTCAGAATTTTTTTTCGATTCATTGAACAAACAGCTTTCTCCCCGCTTGTTCCTGCAATATGGTACAATCCACAAAGAGGTGAAGGAAGATGAAGAAATCCTATGATGTGATCGTGATTGGTGCTGGGACCAGTGGCATGATGGCCGCTATTTCAGCAGCCGAAAACGGTGCAGACGTATTACTTATAGAAAAAAATAAAAAAGTTGGCAAAAAATTGCTTATGACCGGCGGCGGTCGTTGTAACGTGACCAATCATCGCTCTGTCGATGATTTGATCGCCCATATTCCCGGCAACGGAAAATTTTTATATAGTACATTCTCGCAATTCAATAATTTCGATGTGATGACCTTTTTTGAATCCCATGGTGTCCCTCTGAAAGAAGAAGATCACGGACGGATGTTTCCTGTCACAGACAAATCGAAAACAATCGTTGAAGGCTTATTACAGGCGCTCCATGAGAAACAAGTCACTCTATTGACCAATACAGTCGTCACTAAATTACTTCATGATGGGACTCAGATCCAAGGCGTTCGAACAGAATTCGAAGAATTTACTGCGCCCTGTGTGATCCTGACGACTGGTGGTCGAACTTACCCTTCGACTGGAGCAACTGGAGACGGCTACAAAATGGCCAAAAAAGTAGGGCATACCATCACACCGCTTTATCCTACCGAGTCTCCCCTCATATCAGAGGAGACATTTATCAAAGAACGCACACTGCAAGGCATCTCTTTACAAGATATTGCTTTATCTGTTTTGGATTCTACAGGAAAAACCGTTGTCTCTCATACCATGGATCTCTTGTTCACGCATTTCGGGCTTTCGGGTCCAGCTGCACTGCGATGCTCTTCTTTTGTCAATCAAGAATTGAAAAGTCATACACCTGTCACAGTGATGCTGGATTGTTTTCCAGAAAAAACAGCGAGTGAATTGGTGAATGAGCTAACAGTGGCAGCCCATTCGAAGAAAAAATTAGTCAATGCACTGAGCGGCATCTTGCCGGAACGTCTGCTAGAGTTCTTTATCCATCGACTGGCACTTTCTGATCTGGTGGCTGAGCAAACAACTGAAGACCAGCTACAGGCTTTAGCAGCTATCATGAAAGGCTTTTCTGTCACAATTTCTAAAACATTTCCGCTGGAAAAATCTTTTGTGACGGGTGGAGGGATTCATTTAAAAGAAGTGAATCCCAAGACAATGGAAAGTAAGTGCATCAATGGCCTTTATTTCGGCGGCGAATTACTCGATATCAACGGTTATACCGGTGGATTCAATATCACTGCTGCCTTTTGTACTGGTCATGTCGCCGGCAAGCATGCGGCAGAAATGGCGAGCTATTTCCACTATTAACAAGGATAGTCTTTATTCTCTTAACGATCTGACACAATGAAATACAAGAAATTTCGAATCTTTCGCAGACTTGCATTTGAGTAAAGTTGCTGTCACATCCCATTGCTAGCGGGGTAGTGACAAAGATTCGTTTTTTTGTTTGCATTTCTAGAAATTGCTTATTAGTTGGCGATTTTTGTGAGAAGGCGTAGACTGAAAGAGAACTTAAAGGAGGCTGGACAAATGAAACGTATTTCAAGAGGCAAATTTGAAAAAATGCAGAAACTTTCAAATGAAGATGGGGTGATTGCGGCATTGGCCATTGATCAGCGAGGATCAATGAAAAAAATGATGAAAGCTGCCACAGGGCCCGATAATTTTAAAATGGAACAAATTTATGACTTCAAACGGTTGGTTTCACAAGAATTGACGAAGTATGTCAGCAGCATTTTATTGGATGAAGAATATGGATTTCAAGGTATCGAAGCGAAAAATCCTAATGCTGGTTTGATTCTGTCTTATGAAAAAACCGGTTATGATGTCAATACTCCAGGACGATTGCCGGAGCTGTTGCCAAATGAATCTCTGCAACGTCTAGTCCAAAAAGGAGCTGACGCAGCTAAAGTGCTGGTTTATTACAATCCTGATGAACCGCAAGAGATTCTTGATACGAAACATGCTTTTCTAGAACGTTTAGGTACGGAAGCACAAGCAGCCGATATCCCAATTTTTGTCGAACCAATCGTCTACGACGATGAAATCACCGACGATAAATCACCGGCTTTCGCTAAAATCAAACCTGGAAAAGTCATTCGTACGATTCAAGAATTGACCAAAGACAAATACCATATCGATATTTTAAAAGTTGAAGTACCCGTACAATTTGATTTGGTTGAAGGGTTTCAAAAAGAAGGCTTAGAAGCTGTGTATACCCAAGAAGAAGCTGCCAACTACTTTAGAGAAGCTAGCGATGCCGCTACTCGTCCTTTCATTTACTTAAGTGCAGGGGTTCCCGCAAACATCTTCCGAGAAGAATTACGCTTTGCCGGCGAACATGGGGCAAAGTTCTCTGGTATTCTTGGCGGACGTGCAACTTGGCGAGACAGCGTGGAAATCTATGGAAAACAAGGGGAAAAAGCACTGCTTGATTGGTTAGATACGCAAGGCCGGGAAAATGTCGAAGAACTGAATGCTATTCTAAAAGAATATGCTACACCATGGTATGAATTTTATGGTGGATTAGATAACATTGAAGTCTTTGATATTTCCGTTATGGAATAATTGTCCATAGAACAAACAACAGAGCCGCTGCATTGAAGTATCCTACTTCAATGCAGCGGCTCTGTTGTTTTGTCTGTTCCTGTTTAATCAACTTCAGAAATAGCAGTCAGCGAGACAAACTGTCCGCGGACTAATTTGCTCAAATCTGTTGGAGACAGTCCGATTTGTAAACCACGCTTTCCTGCTGAGATGATGATTTCTTCCAAATGTTGCGCACTTTCATCAATATAGGTTGGAAAGAGCTTCTTCATGCCGATCGGTGAACATCCACCGCGAATATACCCTGTGGTCTCTTCTAGGTCTCTTAAGTGCAACATTTCTACTTTTTTGTTGCCGCTGGCTTTAGCAATTTTCTTCAAATCTAATTCGTGATCTCCAGGGATGACTGCGACGATGGGACCCGTTTTATTGCCAACTGCTACTAGCGTTTTATAGATAGCTTCTGGATGAGCGATTTGCTGAGCAACAGACCCTGCATCCAAATGATCTTCCGACCATTCGTACGTATATTCCTGATAGGAGAGTTTCTTTTGTTGTACCATCCGAATCGCATTTGTTTTTTTTACTTTTGCCATGACGCATTCCTCATTTATCCAAACTTCTGGTTCTTTCTTTACGACTTCAATTTTAAGAGTCTCATTTAAGACTGCTCGAAACTATAGGACTAGTCTGCCCCATTTTTTTCTGTTTACGTTCCCGATTGTTTAATTTTTCATTGTCTCGATTGAAAACTCAGCTAAATAATCTTTCATCCGCTCCACTGGAATCTGACCAGGGGCAGAAGCTTGATCCAGCGCAGCAAAAGTCATGACTGAATCGATCAGACTACCACTGATGCGGCTGATTTTGCCTAGATTTCCCATTGACATGACTGCTAAAGGTAATTGATTGAATCCCCGCGCTTTATTGATAATGCCCATCAAACGCAAAACGTCCTGCACATTGTGAGGCATCATTGCTAGTTTTCCGATATCAGCGCCAAATTGATTCATAATCCCGATTTTTAAGATCAACACAGCATCTTCTGGTGTTTTGTCGAAATCGTGACTGCTTAACACCAATTTCACTTGATGTTCTTTAATTTTCTGAATAAAGTTTCTGCCTAAAAACTCAGCTTTTTCCAGTTCCACATCAATCATATCGATTAATCCAGACTCTGCAACGCCTAGACATAAATGTTTATATTGTGTCAAAGTGAAAGGGATTTGTCCCCCTTCTTCGATGGTTCGAAACGTAAACAGAAAAACTTTTGATTTTAGAGTGGTCCGAACATGAGAAAGTACATCCAGAACATCAGATAAACTATCGACTTTTTTATAATAATCAGCCCGCCACTCAATGATCTCTGCATCCGAAGTTTCTGCGGCTAGGGCTTGCTTGATAATCTCCTCATTAGTTGTTCCGGTCAGCGGCACACAAATGCGCGGGTGCTTGCCATCCAACTCGATTGACTTTACTTGAACCATCCGTCTCACTCCTTTTTGATTTGGTAAAAGAATACTTTTAAGTAATTCCCTTCTAAAAAGTTAGGATCAACTGCAAAATCACTTGGTAGTCGATATTCTTGTATACATTGATATGTGACTTGTGCCTGATCCATTGCTTCTTCGATCATTTGTTGAAACTTCTTTTGGGAAAGGTTGGCAGCATTCGTTGAAGCAATCAACAAACCTTCCTCGTTCATAATCGCCAAACTATCCGTAACCAGTTCACCATAATTTTTTGCAACAGAAAAGACTTTTTTCTTGTTGCGGGCAAAACTAGGCGGATCTAAAATGATCATATCAAAGGTCAGCTCTTTTTTCTTAGCATACTTAAAATAGCCAAAAACATCCATCACATGAATCTTCTGTTTTTCTGGATCAAAGCCATTGATTGCAAACTGCTCTTTGGTCTTCTCCAAACTGCGCTTGGCAAGATCAACACTCGTTGTCTTTGTCGCACCGCCCATCGCAGCCGCAACAGAAAAAGCACCGGTATAACTAAACATATTGAGCACTGTCATGCCTGCTGACAGCCCTTCGGCGAGTTGTCCGCGTACTTCCTTTTGATCAAGGAAAATCCCGGTCATCAGTCCCTCATTAAGATAGGTAGCATAGTGAACGCCATTTTCTTTCACAATCAGCGGTTCGGGCGCCTCCTCTCCATAGACGGCTGCTGATTCTGGCAGATCAGAGTCAAAGCGGTTTTTTTCAACCGCTCCTTTGACTTCTGGAAAAACTTGTTGGAACGCTTGGATCAATAGAGATTTATTTTGGTACAATGTTTCGTTATACCAAGAAAATACGGCAAATTCTCGATAGAGATCAATCGTTAATCCACCTAAGTGGTCGCCTTCTCCATTAACGATACGAAAAGCATCTGTTTCTTCACTGGCATAGTAAGCACTTCTTTTGGCTTTGGCTTTTGCAAAAGCTGCTTCAAAAAAGTCCTTGTTGATCGGACAATCTTCAAAAGCCAATACCCAGCCGATGCCTTTATTCTGTTTCCCTAAATAGCCGGTTCCGACAATTTTCCCTTGCGAATCGACAAAAGAGACCCAATCCTGTGTGTCTTTGACTTGCAGGAGATCATCTTCTTGGATCAATGGGTTTTTTTTATGGAATTTTTTGATTCCTTTTTTGCTTAAATTCATTTTCATCGTTTATCTGCTCCATTCATTCTATTGATAAGTATAGCAAAAACCTGTTTCTTTGTCTGTATTCTTGAAAGTAAAGAAATACTTAATTCCGCACCACGACAGGGAATTCGATTGACACTGTTTCGATGGACTAGTAGAATATAGGATGATGTAAATTCGAATCTTATTCGTTTAAGCTGGAAAGAGAGAGGAAGATTCCTTTGAAAAAAAATAGAGTATCCACTTTTGTGAATACAAGAATGGGCTTTTTTTTCATATTGGCCCTATTATTTTGGTTAAAAAATATCTTTGCTTATTTGGTGGACTTCCACCTTGGGATTGAAAGCACTGTGCAATACTTCATCTTATTTATCAATCCAATCGCAACAACTTTATTTTTACTTTCGATCGCACTGTATGTGAGACGAACAAAAGCAGCCTATATCACCATGATCGCCATCTATTTCTTGATGACACTGCTACTGTTCTCAAATGTCAGTTATTATCGAGAGTTCACGGATTTCATTACCATCAATACGATGCTTGGTGCCGGAAAAGTTGCTAGTGGTCTGGGAGAAAGTGCGATTCGTCTTTTCAGACCTTACGATTTATTGTACTTCGTGGACTTCGTCATTTTGATTGCCGCTCTCGTTATGAAGAAAATCAAAATGGATCAGCGTCCCGTTAAAGCTCGGATGGCTTTTGCCATTTCAACATTAGCAGTAATGATCTTCTCAGGAAATTTATTCTTAGCCGAAGCAGATCGTCCAGAATTATTGACTAGAACTTTTTCTCGTGATTACTTGGTCAAATATTTAGGGATCAATGCATTTACTGTTTATGATGGTGTGCAGACGTATCAAGCTTCTCAAGTTCGAGCAGAAGCTAGTCCCAATGATATGAACGAAGTCGAAAGTTATGTCAAGCAGCATTATGCAGAACCTAATGACGACATGTTCGGGATCGCTAAAGGAAAAAATGTCATTTATGTCCATTTAGAAAGTACACAACAATTTCTGATCGATTATAAATTAAAAGATGAGAATGGCGTAGAACATGAAGTGATGCCATTCATTAATAGTTTGTATCATAGTAAAAGCACATTTAGCTTTGATAATTTCTTCCATCAAGTCAAAGCTGGAAAAACCAGTGACGCGGAAACACTTTTTGAGAATTCACTCTTTGGTTTGAATCAAGGGGCTCTCTTCACGCAACTTGGCGGGAAGAATACCTTTGAAGCAGCACCAGATATTTTAGGACAAACACAAGGCTACACATCAGCCGTTTTTCATGGAAACACTGGTACCTTCTGGAACCGAAACGAGACTTATAAACGCTTTGGCTATGATTACTTCTTTGATGCTTCTTACTATGATGTCAACGAAGATAACTCATTCCAATATGGGTTGCATGACAAACCATTTTTTGAACAATCAGCGCAATACTTGGAACGGTTGCAACAACCATTTTACGCCAAATTTATCGCTGTCTCTAATCACTACCCATACTCTGAATTTACCAATGATGAAGGTGGCTTCCCGTTAGCAACAACTTCTGATGAAACGATCAACGGGTACTTTGCTACTGCCAACTACTTGGATCGAGCAGTTGAAGAATTCTTCAACTACTTGAAAGAATCTGGTCTGTATGATAATTCTGTGATCGTCTTATACGGTGACCACTACGGTATTTCAAATTCGCGAAACAAAAACTTAGCAGAATTGCTTGGTAAAGACAGCGCTAGCTGGTCTAATTTTGATAATGCAGCCTTACAGCGTGTCCCTTACATGATCCATATTCCTGGACAATCGAAGGGCGGAATCAATCATACGTACGGTGGTCAAGTGGATGCTTTACCAACCTTACTTCATCTGTTAGGTGTAGATACTTCGAAATATATCCAATTAGGACAAGATTTGTTCTCGAAACAAAACGAACAGCTCGTTGCATTTAGAGACGGTGACTTTGTTACACCAGAGTATACTTATTACGGAGGCGTCCTTTACAGTAACAGTACTGGCATGGCGATCCCAAGTCCTTCAGCAAGCTTACAAAAGCAAGTAGATGAATGGAAAGCCAAAGTCGATAAGCAACTGTCGGTCTCTGATCAAATCAATAATGGAGATCTGTTGCGCTTCTATGCGAAAAGCGGATTGAAAGAAGTCGATCCAGATAACTATGATTACAAAAATGCCTTACAAAAACTGAGTGCCAAAGAAAAAGAACTCGGTGCCGATTCAACGAGTGTCTTCTCAAAAAATGGTGAGAAATCGACCGTCGATTTGTATCATACGAAGACCTATAAAGAATACGAAGAAATGGTCAAAGAGACCGATAAATAAGCTTCAATCAAAAGTACCGCTAGCGTTTGATCGCTCGCGGTACTTTTTTGCACAAAAAATCAAGAAGTCTCCGCTGACTTTCTTTTTTTTGTACAAGAACTTCATACTTTATTCAAACTCCCCTTTTATACTAGATAGTAGAATGAGGTGAATTGAATGAAAACTTTTCGTTTTGCTGTAGCCAGCATTCATTATCATAAAAAAGCATTGATCCTCTATGGATTGTTGACCTTTTTTGCCGTGATTGGTTTAATCATTAGTGATACTCTGCTCCACTCATTGAACCAATTATTTACGCAAGCCAAAGATTATTTGATTGGTGAAGAAATGCCGGCAAAAATCGCACAAGAGATCCAACCGATTGCATCTATTTATCAGAATCTTTTTCTGTTGATTTTCATCAGTTTCCTATTGGTTTTCACAGGTTTCATTATTTTTTATCAACGAATGAAAAGAAAGGAATTTCAGGCATGGCTGATGAGCGGAGCTTCCTCGCGGCAATGGGTAGGAATGCAGCTCTTGGAAGTCCTCCTGCCACTGCTTGCAATCATCGTCCTCGTCTTTGCATTGCTGATTCTATTTCAGCCTTTCTTTCAACGAGAAATGATTACCAGTCATATCACAACTTTCGACAGAGAAGATGCCTCCTTGCAGATTTGGCAGTCGGTCAATAGCCAAACAACAGCGGATTTCGGCATTACGGTTCCACAAACAAGCCAAGCATTCATTCAGAATGTTGAATTGAACAGCAATGAATGGTTGTCAATGATTCTAAAAAGTTTACGCCAAACCTTTGTCCTACTCGTTGGTTCAGTCTCAATCATTACGTTAGTCGTCGTCACCAGCCACTGTTTTTATTGGAGGAATCAGCAATGGAAAAACCAAAAAATCAACTAAACATCCCAGGTCTTTTCTATCTTGCAGCCAATGACCTTGCTGCGAAAGAGACGTTGGCACACTTTCTGCAAACTAACCAAGCGGTTACCATCGAGCCAAAATGGCAGTATGTCCCCTTTCTATCATTGAAAGATAATCTTTCCTTAGCCAATAAAAAAGAAAAACCTTTGGAAGAGCTGTTAACTGCCGTTCATTTAGAACCGACTTTTTTGAAAAGATCCTTAGATGAACTCACTTCTTTAGAAGAAGTTAAAGTACAATTGTTACTGGCACTTTTATTGGAAAAACCGGTCATAGTTTTAGAGACTCTTTCAAAAAATTTACATACCGCCGACATCCAAGCCCTTCTGCCTTTATGCAGTCAACTAGCAAAACAATTTCAGCTATCGATCTATTTAATGAATGAAGATGAACGCTTGGCTCATACTCCCTATATCACAAAACAATGAGACTTTTCTATTTTATAGGTACACAAAAAGGAAACCATCGATGACGATGGTTTCCTTTTTGTCTATCACTGCAAAAAAGCATACTGTATGTTTCTAGCTTATTCTTCTATTTCGATATCGGGAAAAGTCACTTTGAAGGTCGTTCCTTGCCCCAATTCGCTATCGACTTCGATTTTACCTTTGTGAAGGCGAACCAACTGTTCCACTATCGATAACCCTAATCCCGATTCACCAAATTGTCGATTTTTTCGAGAAGGATCAACTTTATAGTAGCGATCCCAAATATTTTTGACTTGTTCTTCGGACATACCGATTCCTGTATCAGAAATCTCAATGATCGTTTCTAGATAGCCTTTTTCGATTCGCACGCGGATCTCACCATCTTGTGTGAATTGAATCGCATTTTGGAGTATGTTAACCATAATTTGAACAAACCGGTCATAGTCGGCATAGACGTCGATCGACTCCTCTGTTTCCAGAATCAAACGATCGTTTGCGACTTCTGCTTTGCTTTCCAATTGCGTCAACAAATTGGTCATTGTCTTGGTCGCATCAAACTTCTTAATGACCATAGAAATCTGATTGGTTCTGATTTTTTCATAATCCAGATTTTCATTCACTAAACGAATCAAACGATTGGTCTCATTTTTCATCAAGCGGATCGCATTGTCTCGCTGATTCTCTGGAATTGCATGGTATTCTAATCCTTCTAGCAACCCATTGATAGTGGTTAAAGGCGTACGCATTTCATGGGAAGCATCAGCCATAAATTGCCGTCGTCGTTCTTCCTGACGCTCAATTTCTTCATGCGACTCTTTCAATGACTGGGACATTTGGTTAAAGTCTTCTGCCAATTCATCAAATTCATCGCGATTATGAACAGGTAATGAGATGTCAAAATTCCCATTCGTAATTTCTTTGGTTGCCCGCTTCATCCGATTGATCCGCCGAACTTGGAAAGTCGCGAATAGATAACTGATCAATAGCGAAACAATGATCGAAATCAAGAAGACTTTGAATAAGTTCTGATTAAAAGCACTGACTAGATTCAAAATATTGCTGGCAGATTGTGAAACCACCATCACACCATAAAAATCCGTCCGATTAACAGAAAAAGGGATCAACACATAGGAAGTCAACTCTCGTTCGCCGAATAAATTGGTATTCGAAGTCATTTGTAATCGACCACCATTTTGCAATGACTGCCAATCTGATTCTGAAATGCTAAAGTCGACCGCTCGTCCCGCCGTATCTAATGGATAGATTTGTTCTTTCGGACTTTTAAAAAAAGCAAAAGAAATATCTTGATTACTCAGAATATTTTCAGCAAGATGTAGTGAATACTGCAAATATTCATCTCGCGTCATGTTCTGCTGAAAAAATTCTGAGTCACTGATCTGGGAAATTTTTGCTACGGAAGAGGCATACCCCATCAATTGCTCGTAATTGCGCTCTTGCAACGTCTGTCTGGTCATTTGGGTAAACGCTACTCCAATCGTCATCAAAATGACTAGAATCACAGCAAAAAACGCAATCAATTGTTGATAAAGATACCGCATTAGGCAGCACCTGCATCATCAAATTTGTAGCCAACTCCCCAAACAGTCTGAATCACTTGCGGTCCCACTTTTTCAATTTTTTGCCGCAACTTTTTGATATGCGCATCGACGGTACGCTCGTCACCAAAATATTGATAATCCCAAACCAACTCTAGTAATTGTTCCCGGGAAAAGACTTGTCGCGGTTTTTTCGCTAATGTATAAAGCAAATCAAATTCTTTGGGCGTCAGACCATCGATCAATTTGCCGTTCAAATAAGCCTCCCGAGTCTTGGTATTCATTTTAAAGTGATCGGTAACGATATCAAATGTCGTGTCTGAAGTCTCAGAACTTGCCTTCTCAGCAATTTCACTCCGTCGATGCAGGGCTTTGATACGAGCAATCAATGTTAATGGACTAAATGGTTTCGTCACATAATCATCCGCGCCCATTTCCAGCCCAATCACTTGATCACTTTCTGAATCACGGGCAGTCAGCATAATAATGGGCACTGTATTAGAAATCTTGCGAATCTCTCTGGCAACGATCATTCCATCCATGGTAGGCAAATTTAAATCCAGCGTGATCATATCCCATTTTTCTGGAGTTTCGGCAAAAGCTTCCAGTCCCTCTTTGCCATCATATTTGAAAGTCGCATCCCAACCTTCATTCAAAAAAAACATTTGCATCATTTCTGAAACAGATTCATTGTCTTCAATCATTAGAATATTCATTGTCTTCACCCCTATGTTGTTCATCAAATTGTTGCAGCTTTTCTTCGATCAAACCAAAAATCGGTACAATAAACCAAGGAATTGCAATCATTTCTAAGAGAAAGAAATTGGTCCATCCCTGCCACTTCAGTAGGATTCCTATCAATGTCATGACTCCCCCAAACAGCAGAAAATACCGCGTACAGATCTTTTGTGCATACTGCCAATTTCGTTCATTCTGTTTTGCTAAATAAGAACGATAGCCGTAGATAAAATTGATTTTCTTTGAAGGGAGAATCAAAAAAACAAAACCGATCAAAAAGAAAATCGCTCCAATCACTAAAAAAATCATATTCCCACTCCATTCTTTCTCTAGTATACTCGAAAACCTCCTATCTACCAACAACTTCACGGTTTCTTCATAAAGGTTTGCGTTTTTAGCAATCTTTGTTAAGATTGATTTTGTAACTGTCAATAAGAGTAGGAGAAAACTGTATGAATTATAAAGCTTTAGCATTTTTTGATTTAGATGGCACACTACTAGATGAACACTCCCAGATCACCCCCGAAATTTCTGAAGCCATGCATCGCTTACGCCAAAATGATGTTTTACCAATCATTGCAACCGGCAGAACGGAAACAGAAGTTCTTGCTATTCGCGAGGCTGCTGGGATCACCTCAAATATTGTCATGAATGGGGCATTCATTCGTATCGATGGCAAAGAAGTGTTTTCAGACACATTAGATAAAAATCTCTGCGCACGGATGTTGGAAGCCGTGAGAGATCATGGCGACGAACTTTCATATTATAACGAGAATGGTTACTGGGCAACTGGACACAATGATGAGATGATCGAGGCTTACAATTATGTCCGCAGCCCCCTTCCAGAAATCGATCCATTCCGTTATGAAAAAGACCGGATCAATATGATGCTCGTATTAGGTATCGCCAATGAAACAGTCTATAAAGAACAGTTCCCTGAATTGACTTTCTACCGCAATACACCTTTTTCAATTGATGTCGTGAAAAGCGGCACCTCTAAAGGAACGGGAATTAAGACATTGGTGAACTTACTAAATCTCAAAGATGTGCCAACATTTGGCTTTGGTGACGGTAGCAATGACTTCGCTCTTTTAGAAGCTTGCGACTATAAAATTGCCATGGGTAATGGCTTGCCAGAACTAAAAGAGATTGCTGATTTTGTTACTCTTAAAAATACTGAAGGCGGCATCGTGCATGCCTTGAATCATTTTGAATTGATCTAAATCTTTGCATATAGCGCAAATTATGTTATACTAATGGTTGGTAGCGATACCCCTTTTATCAGGGGGATGTTACGGATTCGACAGGCATAGTTGAGCCTGAATTGCGCTTCGTAGGTTACGTCTACGTTAAAACGTTACAGTTAAATATAACTGCTAAAAACGAAAACTCTTACGCTTTAGCTGCCTAAAAACAGTTAGCGTAGATCCTCTCGGCATCGCCCATGTGCTCGAGTAAGGGTCCTATTCTAAGTGGGATACGTTTTAACTTTCCGTCTGCAAGTTAAAAAAGAGAACATCAGACTAGCAATACAGACTGCCTGTCACTCGGCAAGCTGTAAAGCGAATCCTTAAATGAGCTGACTATGAGCGTAGATTTTTAGGTAGCAATATGTTTGGACGCGGGTTCGACTCCCGCCATCTCCATAGACTAAAATCGATTAGATTTTCGTAGTTTTTCCAAAGTGAGATGAACCTTGTTTCTACGAGGTTCATCTTGCTTCTTTTTTATTTTTAACCTGCCTTCTCTGAGATTATCAGTTAACAGTCAAGCCGACCAGCATCGCGACAGATGCATTCTTTTAGTCGCTTGTATAAGCAAAGAAGCCTCCTTACTCACAAAACAAGCAAGCGGGCTTCCCTTTGATCAAGCAAATTTATCCTTAGTGTGCTGGAAATTTATTTTAACTAAAATAAGAGAAAAAAACGAAAAGAAAACGTCTCTTCCTTACATATATTTTTCTACTTCGTCCAACTCTTTTTGTAATTCTTTCTCATCATACGTTTCGTATTTACCTGCTTCGTGTGCGATCTTCTTGATTTCATGAATCGCTTTTTTCTCAACAATCCACTTCTTCATACTATGTTTTTTAGCATCTGCTTCTAGAGAATCCAATTCTGCTAAATTAGAATCTAACTTGTCCAAAACTTCTCCGATTTTTAACAATGCTTTTGATTCTTTTTCTTCATAGTTTGCCATAGATAACACTCCTTATATATTTGATAAAACTATCTTATGACCATCCTTAAATATTTTCAAGTTAAATGATTCACTAAAGGTTAAGGGTACAGATAGCGATAAAACAAACTTTTCAGAGCAAGCATTTGCTCTTACTCATCAGATTGTGAGGGAGTGATCGGATCTTTTATTAGGGGAACCCTTTTCTTATTACTATTTGCTTTTTTACTTAAAATTACTAAAGGACTATTTTGGGCTCGATTTCTAACCGAGTTTTAACTGATAGAAATGATCGAAGATATGAGATCGAGCGTAAAGCAGGCAAGTTTTTCTCCATTTTATTTTTAACTATATCCCGCCGATTTTTAGTGATTTCGCTATTATTTTAAGGCTGACATCCCTCGTTAAATAAAATTATTTGGCTTATTTAGTGATAATTTTTTAGATTTCCCTTAGTCCGCTATTGTGGCGAATAATTGGCTTTAGCTCAGAATGATACTTGCATCGCTATAAAGGAAGAGTAATCGTGAAACAAAATATTGCTCTTGTCATAAATGATTACGATGAAGCAATTGAATTTAGACTGAAAAGCTTGACCACACACTGATCGAAGATACGTATCAGCCTGAACAAAACAAACATTGAGTTGTACGATCACGCCAGAATTCACCATGGGAGGATCCTATCAAAACATGGTGGACGAAATTTCGTCCATTTAATACAAACTAGCTGATATCATGATAAAATACAAAAACGAAGAGTATTAGGTGTCTACAAAAAGTCTTCCCCAAGCCTTTTGTCCTAATACTCTTCTATGATTAATGCATGTTGCTCCTTAAAGATATTTGAAATAAACCATTTTTGCAACTATTTCGAACAATAGATATGAGTTGCTCATTCAATTGTTTTTTGTTTTGTCCTGTCTACTTATATAGAACTTCGTTTCTATCCTATAGATCGGCACGTATGCTTTGTAAAAAACATCTTTTCTTCCAAACGTATTTTAATTAACTAAAGGGTCTTTTAAAAAAAAGGCATCCCTATAAATAAAAGGAACACCTGATGTAGCATATCAACTTAAGAAAATATATAGTGTCTTGTTTTCAACAAATTTATTGATTCTGCCAATCTGCCGGGAAAGTGACATAAACAAAGCGGGCTTCTTCTGCGACTGAAAACTGTATTTTGCTATTTTTAGGAATTAAAATGAGCTCACCTGCACTGGCAGAGACTTTCCGTCCATCAATAATAATATCTAATTTGCCAGAAATAACATAGTCGATTTCATCATAATCGAGCGTCCAGTCAAATGTTGTTTCTTTCATTACCATCAATCCACAACCTAGACGAGGACTCTCTTCGAGTGAGAACAAATCCTTTGTATAAACAATATCATTGGGGTTCCCTGTATCCAAACGATCTTCTTCAGAAACAGTGATCTCTGGTAGCTTGATCGATGCAACACCGCTAGGATCCACTTGTTTTGTTGGCATCAATTGTTCAGTTACGATTTGACGAACCAAAGTTTCGATCATTTTACGATTAAACTCTGTCATATTTTCACCTCATTATTTTGTTTCTATTTCTGGTTTCCCTAACATACGATTAGCCATAAAAATCGCTACAAAAATAGCAGTTATCCCACCGACTAATTTCCCGATGATCATAGGAAAAATCATTTCTTTTGCTACCCCAGCCGTAAAGCCTAGGTGATCGCCTAAAACAAAAGATGCAGAAACAGCGAAAGCAATGTTGATGATTTTTCCTCTGTTATCCATATCTTTCAACATTTGGAACATTGGGATATTATTTGCTAATGTTGCCACCATACCGGCAGCAGCCACTTCATTCATCCCTAAAACTTTCCCTAATTTCATTAATGGTTTGTTAAACACTTTCGTAATCACAGCAACCAAACAAAATGCCCCAGCTAAAGTCAATGCGATGCTCCCTACGACTTCGATTCCTTCTGTAACAGGTGCAATGTCAGGAATGACTGTAATTCCCACAAGGAACTGAATCGCTCCGACAATCAAACCGATAATCGCAACGATGACAACACCTTGACCAAAAATCTGGAATCCTTTGATCATACCGTTTGGTGCCAACCATAATCCCACGATGATCAATGCAGCAACGATAATGATAGGTAGCAAGTTAGGAAGGATCATAGACATTGGCATTCCTGCGGTTAAACCACCGGCCAATAACCCGAAAGGAATGGTAATAATTCCACTTAACACCCCTGTGGCTAAAAACTGTTGATCTTCTTTTTGAATAATCCCCAACGCAACAGGAATGGTGAAAACAATTGTTGGTCCCATCATAGCCCCAAGGATTGCTCCAGCAAATAACCCTGCTTGAGGATCATTTGCTAATTGCTGTGCCAGAGCAAATCCCCCCATATCATTTGCTAGTAGTGTTGTCGCGAACATTGCCGGATCAGCACCCAGCAATTCATAGACGGGAACAACGATAGGACTTAAAAGATTCGCCAAGACCGGGGCTAACGTGATGATCCCCACCATTGATAACGCTAAAGACCCCATCGCCATGATACCTTCTTCAAATTGTTTTCCAAGTCCTAATTTATTCCCGATGCATTTATCAATGCCTCCAATGATCATAAAAAGAACCATAATATACATAATAATTTCATTAATGCTCATAGATTCAACCTCCTTATTCTTCCTCTGCAGCATCGATGACGCCAACGATCATTGCGTCAATAGGTACTTCTGGATTTTCAGCAGAAATTCGAGCAGCATTGCCTTGACTGATCAATACTTTATCGCCAATTCCTGCGCCAGCATTATCCGCTGCAATAATAAAGCCTTGTTTTTGTTCTTCTTGATTCAAAATGTCTACCATCATAAATTTCCACCCGTTTAATTTCTCGTCTTTTCTTGTAGACCACAAACTGCCGGTAACTTTTCCTAAAAGCATGCTTTTTCCCCCTTTATAAGCAACTTTTGAGTGCGCGCATAATCTTGTGCTAATGGTGTCAATTGCGCATTCTTTATTGGAGGAATGCGGTATTCTAGTATTTTTTTCAATTGTTTTTCGGTGATGAAGGTCCGCTTAGGCAATGCCTTAGGCACTGATTTTTTCTGACAGGATTTCCAAAAATCAGCATAGTCTTGCGGGGAGCGATAGAATGTCAGACCAAACTGCTGACATTTGTCTCGATATTCTTGAATTGTCTTTTTCACTTGATATTTAAGCGGTGTTTCTTTCGGAATTGCTGGCAAAGTTTCTAAAACAAGAATCGGTTTTCCTTGTAACAAAAATGAAAGTATTCTTCGGGTCAATAGATCGTTTTCTTGCAGTAAAGCAATACTGGACATTTGAGAAATCGTTAGTTGTTTCACAATCATTCCAGCCGACTCTTGATCTTCACCGGTTCTCCACTGAACAGTGGGAAACTGGGTATATAATTCGGCAGGAATCTCTTTTTTCTCTTGCGAAAAAGCAAGAGCAAGGGTAGGCTTTGGGAGTTGCTGACAGATACGATCAGTAATTTGTTGAACCAGTTCTTCTATTTCAGAAACTTTCATTGTCCAACCTCCTCTTACTTAATGATGTAACCATGAACACCTTTTGATAAACCACAAGCGTTTGCTTCATCATAATCAATATGCATATACGTCGCGAAATGAGGACTGACACGTATCACTACATCATCAAAAATCAATGGTCGCGTGCCTAGTACTTTTACTTGGACGATTTGTCCGTTAGTCACATTGTTTGCTAGGGCATCTTCTGGTGTCATATGGATGTGTCGTTTTGCCACGATCAATCCGCGATCTAATGAAACAGTCGTTGCGCCATTCATCAATGTCACCCCTGGTGTTCCTTCAATCTTTCCACTTTCTCTAACTGGCGCGTTAATACCTAAAATTCGGGTATCTGTCATTGACACTTCGACTTGTGCTTCCTTACGTTCAGGACCTAAAATCACGACATTTTGGAACAGTCCTTTTGGTCCTGCAACAGTGATTCGTTCTTTACATACATATTGACCAGGTTGTGACAAATCTTTTACTTTCGTTAACTGATACCCTGATCCAAATAAATGATCGATTTCTCGACGAGACAAATGGACGTGACGTCCAGAAGCTTCTACTTCAAATGTGTGATTTTGTAGTTGAATTCGTTTGATAACTTCTTCAACAATTTCATTGATTGAATCCAATGTGTTCATCTCCTAGTTCAGTTTTACTACAGTCATTGTTTGGATCAACGCATCCGCCCATTCTTGGAAATACTGATAGCGCCTATCAGGCTTTTCTTCGAACAAGAATAGGATTTTGTTCAATTGAAGTTGGATTTCCTCTGAAGAATAATCCCATTGTCTTCGCTGACTGCTCTCTATCACTACTTGCTCTTGATCAATCGCTTGTTCAATCACCGAGAATTTTCCTTGAATGATATTCTCCAACCAAGCTTGTTGTTTCTCAAAGTACAGCCATAGTTCTGCAGGAAACGTGTCATCTCTCAACATAGGAAAATAAAGAAGATGCTTCAAGTGCTGGATTTCATATTCTATCTTTCGTGATAGTGACTTTGTTTTGATCGAGGAGGTCCGAATAGGACAACTATCGGCTCTTTTCTGAGTACTTGTCGTTACGCTAGTGATATGATGCTCGCGCAAATAACTTTTTGCAGCTGGTGTCAGCAAACTTCCTGAAGGAATAATGAGATCCATTCCCTCATATAACTCTTTACTAAGTACCTTTTTGCGAAGTTCATCTTCGGTAATGACTGTCATAACACCCCTCCTCACTTAATGTTTAGGACAGAAGCCATACTCACTTCTGTCCCAAACATTTAAGATGATCATTCAGTTACAGCATGTGGTAAAATAGCATCTACTTCCGTATGTGGACGAGGGATCACGTGAACAGATAACAATTCTCCTCCTCGTTCAGCAGCGGCAGCGCCAGCATCTGTTGCTGCTTTGACAGCACCGACATCTCCACGAACCATGACAGTAACTAATCCGCCACCAACTTGTTCTTTCCCAATCAATGTGACGTTTGCCGCTTTAACCATTGCATCTGCTGCTTCTACCGCACCTACTAAACCACGAGTTTCGATCATTCCTAAAGCGTTTGTACTTGACATTATATTTTCCTCCTAAAATGTTTGTTTTTATTTTTAAAAATTCAAGACGATCCTCAAATGGATTTCAGTCTTAAACTTTAAATCCTAAAGTTATTTTGTTTGCAGTTTCTTTTGTAATTTCTTTGTGCTTGTTGAGATGGCTTATTTAAGCCGATCCATTACTTGAGCGATGATCGTATTGATCAACTCCTCTTTATTATCCGTGATAGCTGTGTTTGGTGTGATCGTTGTCTGACTAAATTCTCGACGAATATCCTCTAGATCACGAACGCCATAAGCAACTCTACGTAAATTGAATAAATTTTCAACACCAATATTGTCTGAAGTTGAACTTCCTCCAACAGCGCCGCAGCCGAGAGTCAGTGCTGGAACTAAATTCGTTGATGCGCCAATACCACCAAGTGTTCCAGATGTATTGACAAGCAATCGCGATACTGGCTTTTTGGCACCAAATTCTCGAATGACTTCCTTATTTTCAGTGTGGATGCCCATTGTGTGGCCTGCACCTTCACCTTTGAGGATCTCAATCGATAAAGTACAAGCAGCTTCCCAATTCTCCACTGTATAAAAAGCGATGATTGGTGCCAATTTTTCTCTTGAAAATGGATACTTCAATCCAACATGGGTTTCTTCAGCCACAATCAAGCGACGATCTTGCGGTATAGCCAGACCAACTAGGGATGCGATATGTTGAACCGAGCGACCGACGATTTGCGGATTCATTGTTCCATTTGGCCGTAAGATAAATTTAGCTAACTTATCCGCTTCGTCTGTACTCAAGAAATAAGCCCCTTGCTTGATCAATTCTTCTTTGACCGCTTCACGATTGACATTTTCTACAATAATGGATTGTTCAGAAGCACAAATGGTTCCATTATCAAATGTCTTAGAGTCCATGATTTGCTTAACTGCATGAGGAATATTAGCACTTCGTTCAATATAGGCTGGACCATTCCCAGGTCCCACTCCGATTGCGGGTGTTCCAGAGGAATACGCAGCTTTGACCATTGCATTGCCGCCAGTTGCCAAGATTAAGTTCGTATCGCTATTTTTCATCAATTCACTTGTTGCTTGCATTGTAGGTGTTTGAATGACCGAGACACAGCCTTCAGGGGCACCTGCCGCTGTTGCTGCTTGTTGAATGATCTCAACAGTGGCAACAATCGATTTTAGTGCATTGGGATGGGGGGAAAACACAATGCTATTTGCTGCTTTTAAGGAAATCAGCGCTTTATAAATGACTGTTGACGTAGGATTGGTCGAAGGAATAAGTCCAGCAATCACACCTACTGGTACAGCGATTTCTGTGACCTTTTTAGCCGCATCATCATGAATCACGCCCACAGTCGCTTTATCTTTCAGCTCGTCATAAACGACCTTTGAAGCAAAGGCATTTTTGATGATCTTGTCCTCATAAATACCAAAACCTGTTTCCTCATGGGCCATTTTTGCTAGTTTTTCTCGTTGGGCAAAGGTGGCCTCAGACACAGCTTTTACGATTGCGTCGATTTGTGTTTGTGAGAATGTTGCTAGCTCTTGCTGCGCTTCCTTGGCTTTTCTGATCAAATTTCTTGTTTCTTGGATGGAACGTAAATCTTTATCTACTAATTCCACTCGTCTTCACTTCTTTCTATTTCTGCCATAATTGCTTGGATCAACGATTCTTTATTTGCTAATTTGATTTCACTTTTCTTTAATGTGCTCAAATTCATTTTGTATGCTTGCTTGCGTAAATCCACTACTCGTTTACGTTGTAGTTCTTTTAATTGAGCGGCATCGACAACAGGTACTTTGTCTGATGCTTTGGTTTCTAGCACTGATGGCACTGCGTCAGAATTATCTTTAGGCTCTGGCATCACTCTTGATTCTGATTCAGTGTTTGGCAGTGTCACTTTAGATTCTGTTTGTGTTTGTAGATCTGATATTGGGTCTGTTTGTGGTTCTGTCTTTACTTCTGATTGCGATTCTTTTTTTGGCTCTAAATCAGACAAAATGATCTCTGTTTGGGCATCCACTCGAGAAATGACGTGGTGTGCTATCAAGCAATTCAGCTCCTTAGCTACTTCAACACCCACTTCTACTGCTGCATTGACGGCTGCCACATCACCAATAACTTCGACGGTTGTTAATCCACCATGAATAATTTCCGCTTTTAATAATGTGACATCAGCTGCTTTAACGGCTGCATCTGCCACACTGATGGCACCTAAGAAGCCCCGTACCTCGACCATACCTAATGCTTTCATCTGCTACACATCCTTAATAACCCAATGGATTATCGGCAATATTCTGTACTGCCTGTTCAAATGCACTACAAGCAGCTTTACAGGCAGATTGACTTCCTGTCAACAATGCCCCACCAAAATTTGTTTCAGAAGGTGGGCCATAAAAGACGCCCATTTGCACATCTGCAGCCTTCATGGCAGCATCTAAAGCAACCATCGCTTCTAATGGTGGTGCAATAAGGTAAGCAATTGCTTCGCCTTCTGGGATATTAGCTTGTTCAGAAAGAAAACTACCAGTTCTAGAAACAACGTGTGCAAAATATACGATACTATCGTCGTCATTGGCACTATAAAAGCTTGCCTCTTCTTCAATGACTTGGTTTATCACACTTAATCCACTATTGATTTCTGCTGGACTGGGTCCCGCAATGATGCCTATCACTTCACCGGCAAGCTTCGTTGATGCATTTCCGGCTCCAGCATACATACTTTTTCCGTAAACGACTTCGACATCCGCCGCTTTTGTTGCTTCATCCAGTGCAACGTATGTCACATCATCACAATCAGAAGTCACAATTCCTAGGGATCGATGTTCTGGCTTTAACGATAACTCTTTGGCCAAAGCTGGATCCACGTTGGGAATGACTTTCATGCTTAATACGTTGGCACCTAAACGATCATTTTTCATGTCCTTCCTCCTTTACTCTGCTTCTTTCAAATCAATACCCGATTTTTTCTTATCGAGCATTTTTTTGATAACTTCAGCAATATAAGCGCCTGCTTCAACCGCTGGAGTACCACCACGATGAATGTTTGAGATCACTGTTCGTCGGGCTTCCGGCATACCGACAGTTGGCTTATATGCAATATACGCACTCATCGACTCTGCCGTTACCAATCCTGGACGTTCTCCTACTAATAGACAAACAACATCTGCATCTGTGATTTCACCAATTTTATCCATTGCTGGAACGCGACAATATTTTACAAAGAGAACTTGATCAAAATCTAATCCATACATTTTCAATCCTTGTTTGATGGCAGGCAAAACTTCTTTGACATTGGCCTCGATTGCAGCTGAACTCAAGCCATCACCAACAACCATTTGCACTTTTGCTTTCGGTGTTGTATTTTTGCGAATGATCTCACAGTTTTCTTCATCGAATTGTCGTCCGTAGTCTGGTCGCGTAAGGTATTCATCTTTGCTCGTACAAATCGTTTTTGTAGCAATAAAGCCCATTTCTTTCACTAACTCTTCACTGACATCTGAAAAGACAGCATCTTGTGCTGCTGCATGATCCGCACGAAAACGCAGTGTAGAAGGTGTCAAGTAGCGGGTGCCTGTACGCCCAACCCCTAATCTCGCTGGTGTGTAAGCTTTCATTTTCAATAATCCTTCTGGATCTTTTGCTCCTTTTAGCAATAATTGTTTCCGTAAATCAACTTCTGTGATATCAGGTATCATCCCTGTTTCTATTTCAGCAGTTTCTGTCACTTGAGTTGCTGGTTTTTCTTCTGTAAGAACAGTTGCAGGCGCTACATGGTCGTCCACCATTTCGGACAAAATGCCAACGATCATTTCTTTTAATTCTTTTTCATTCATTCGTGTACTCACCTCGTTTATTTAATAAAAACAGATGCATCTCCAGCGCAACTGGTCAGCTTGCCATTCTCCATAAAGCCCATCTTTTCCATCCACTCTTCAAATTCCTTAATTGGTCGTAGCCCTAACGTCTCACGGATCGTAGCAGTTTCATGGAAGCCTGTTGTTTGATAATTCAACATGACATCATCGCCATGAGGGATCCCCATAATATAGGTACATCCTGCTGTTGCCAGCAACATAGCCAGATTTTCCATGTCATTTTGATCCGCTTTCATGTGGTTGGTGTAACATACATCACATCCCATTGATATTCCAGTCAATTTCCCCATAAAGTGATCTTCTAACCCAGCGCGAATTACTTGTTTTGAATCATATAAATATTCAGGTCCGATGAAACCAACTACTGTATTAACGATGTAAGGGTCAAATTTTTTCGCTAGTCCATAACAACGTGCTTCCATCGTTACTTGATCAGCACCAAAGTTGGCTTCAGAAGAAAGTTCAGAACCTTGTCCAGTTTCAAAATACATTACATTCGGTCCAGCCGCTTGCCCACTGTGTAATGCCAAATCTTGTGCTTCTTCCAAGATAGCGGCATTTAAGCCAAATGCGGTATTCCCTTTTTCAGAACCAGCAATGGACTGGAAGACTAGCCCTGTAGGTGCCCCTTGCCGAATGGCTTCCATTTGTGTGGTCACATGAGCTAAAACACAGGTTTGTGTTGGGATTTCCCATTCACTCCGAAATTCTTCAAATTTATTTAGAATTCGTTTGACACTTTCTGTGGAATCATCTACTGGATTCAAGCCAATCAAAGCATCACCTGCTCCATAAGAAAGTCCTTCCATGACAGAAGCCATAATGCCATCTACATTATCTGTTGGATGATTCGGCTGTAACCGATTGGAGAATGTTCCCGGGCGGCCAATGGTCGTGTTCGCAGTTTTTTCGATGTGAATTTTTTTGGCACCGACGATTAAATCCATATTCGACATTAGCTTACATACAGCAGCAACCATTTCTGAAGTCAAGCCGCGAGAAATACGTTTGATATCGAAATCAGTCGTTTCTGAAGACAAGATAAACTCCCTTAGTTCAGCTACTGTCCAATGTTTGATACTCTCAAAAATTCGCATATTGACTTGATCGATAATAATCCGTGTCACTTCATCTTCGTCATAATCGACAACAGGATGATTGAACAAATCATTTAATGTCAGCTCAGCTAGAACAACTTTTGCCGCCACCCGCTCTTCTGCAGAATTTGCTGCAACGCCAGCTAGTTTGTCACCTGACTTTTCTTCATTTGCTTTGGCTAATACTTCTTTCACTGACGTAAATTGGTATACGTTGCCAAATAATTTGGTTTTTAAAATCATATCCGTGTCGCTCCTTTTTAATTAAATACTAATGTCTTAACAATCACAGGCAGGACTGCACCTTCTGCAACTGGTAGGCCGATATCCGCATAGTCGCCATTTTCCACCTTGACAGAATCGATACAGATGAAAGGATATTCTGGAGGTAAATTGGCACTTAGCGCATGGCCCAAAGCTTTAGCCATATCTTCGTCCACCATAACAATGATAGGAATGGCTTCTTTCACTAGACTGTCCAAACCTGCCACGATTCCTTTTCCATATCGCTGAATGTCGTCAAAAGTCGGATTTTTATCCCCTCTGATGGCCAAAGCCACTTGGGGTGTCCCTTCTGTTGTATGCCAATTGAGCTTTTCTCGAATCCGCTCACTCAATTCGGAAGCCGCCAATTCTTCATCTTCTTTGGCTAATTTCAAAATGGGGATATTTTTTATAGGTAAAATCTGTTCGCGATAAGCAATCGTACTGCCACTGATTTCAGCCGTATGGGAGCCTGCGCCAACCACAGTTGCACGAATCGTTTCATTGCTTTGAAGCACTTCTTTTTCCGAAAAAATCAGCGACTGGCGGAGATATTTTCCTAATAGCAAGCCGATGTCCCCGAATTTGAATGGCTCCTTTTCTTCGGCAACAAAGCAGTCCGCCACCCCACCGGAAAATGTGACAAGCGGGATTTCTTCATTCCTTTTGAGGGGATGGTTGGTCACTAATAAATCAAAGAAAGGACTTTTTTCTCCTAAACCCACACTGTTTTCCAAGACATGAATAAGTTCTAAAAGAATCGGCTTGAGAGTTGCTTCCGTCACCTGATCCCCAATGGTAAGAGAAAGCTCTTTTTTCCTAATTATTTCTTGGATTTTTGGTGCGAGATAAGTGACTCGCTGCTGTTTATCGACTTTGATCAACCGACCACCAATATCAAAGCAAGCCGTGTCTATGACCTCGCCATCTTTAAAAACAGCTAAATTGGTCGTTCCACCACCGATATCCAAATTGACGACTGGTTTTCGTTTGCTCTCCGAAAACGTTTGGGCTCCTGCTCCTTTTCCAGCAATAATGCTTTCTAGGTCTGGGCCTGCCGTTGCGACGACAAAATCCCCAGCATACCCGCTTAATGCGTCTAAAACTTTATTCGCATTGGCCTTTCTGGCTGTTTCACCGGTGATGATGACGGCACCCATCTGGATATCTTGCTTTTTAATCCCAGCTTTACGATACTGTTCCGCGACAAATTCATTGATCGGTTCTGCATCAATCTCTGTCTGATTCAATAAAGGTGTAAAGATGATATCACTCCGATAAATGACTTTTTTATTGGAGATGGAGATTCGGGGAACTGTAAAAGCCGAAGCAAAGTTTTCAACCGTCAATTCCGACAATACGAGTTGCGTTGTGGATGTCCCTAAATCGATCCCAACCGTCAAGAGTGTCTCCTTAGACATGTTTTCCCTCCTTTTGCATACAAAAAAGCGCCTAAAGAATTCGTAGAAAATTTCTTTCTACTTTTCTTTAAGCGCCTTTGCTTAATCACTGAACAACATCACTGGTGTTCTGTTCGAAATAAAAACAGGTTTTGGTCCCCTGATCATTTGATTCTATCATAATTTTTCCCTTTAGTTTGTCCTTAACATAGCTTTTTACAATCATTAAGCCCAAACTATTCTCATTCTTTTGATGAACATCATAGCCTTTACCGTTATCCATCACTGTGATAGTAATCATTTTGTTATCTAATGTTCCAATCACTTTCACAACGCCGCTAGCTGGTGAATCAAACGCATGATCGAAAATATTTTGCAGCAGTTCGTTGACGATCAAAGAGATCGTCACCATTTGCTCACTGGAAACCATAATTGCTGGATCCACATCCATGGTCATTTCTAACGATTGTGCCCCTTGAAAAAGATGCCGAAAATTATACATCACTGCTTCCAATGTTTGCCGTAATGCCACGTCGTCCTTGACCTGTTTGGACAGCAATTCATGGGTGGCCGCAATGGCCATGATTCGGTTCACACTTTCATGAAGGACCTTTTTTGCTTCTAAGCTCTGTGTTCTTCGTTCTTGAATACGCAATAAAGAGACAACAGATTGCAAATTATTTTTGACACGATGATGAATTTCACGAATCGCAACTGATTTGGAAATGATTTCGGCTTCTTTTTCTTTGAATTCCGTGTTATCTTGAATGATCATCACTAATTGCGCTTCGGATTCCAGCCAAACTTTGCGGATTTTAAAATAATAATTCAAGTAAGTTGTGTTGCTTTCAATTGGTTGATTGCTGACTTTATACCTCATTTGGTAAAGAACATACTCAAATGTCGTGTAGTCAATGGACAAATTATCATAGCTCATACCAATAATATTATCGCGATAGCCCAATTTTCGATACAATTCCTGTGCATTATTATTGGTAATCAATAGATGCCCCGCTGCATCAAAAATCAAAACAGCTTCAGCTAATTGATCAATAAACAACGCATCTACTTGACTCGTTGATTTCGCCACTTTAGCTAATTGGCAATGATTCAGCTCTTCCTTATGCAGATCTGCTTGAATCTCTCCATCTGCTGCCATCTCAATAATAATGACACCAATTGTTCGATGCTCATTTCGAATCGGATAAATATTTTGCTTGATCAACCGATTTTCTTGCGTCACAGCTAGCAGGCCGATACTGTTCAAGCTTGTTTGCATGGTTCGCAACACACCTGGTTCATTTTCTAACAATGCTTCCATACCAACAACATCACCACTGTATAAAGAGTCTGCTTTTGTAGGTGGTTTGTGATAAACGACTAATGCTTGTTGCGACATTTCTTTATACACATCAATGAATACATCCGCACTTTGGTAGAGTGTTGTTGAAGAAAGATAGTTTGCTGTTCGTTGTAACTCTTTGATATCTGACTCAGATAGATTGGTATATTGTCTACATAATTGCGCTAATCGTTTCATCTACTCATCATCCATTACAATTAGTTCAGCAATTTCACCCATCCGCGCTCGTTTATTCATACTTAATGTCCTTAACATTTGATAGGCTTCCTCTTCAGTAATATGATTCTCCTTAACAAGGATCCCCTTGGCTTTTTCGATAATTTTTCGTTCTTCCAACTTCAAACTTAATTTATCGATTTGACTTAGTAAAGATTGCGTCTGTTTTCCTCGTTCAATGCTCATTTCAATTGTAGGTATCAACGACTTTTCATCTAATGGCTTGACTAAATAACCTAGTGCACCGAGTTTCTTTGCCTTTTCTGTATTCTGGACATCACTATAGGCGGACAAAAAGACAATACTACTGGCTAGCTGGTCTTGAACGATCTTCTTACCAGCTTTTAAACCATCTAAAATTGGCATTTGGATGTCCATAATCACTAAATCAGGACGTGTCTTTTTACAAACTTCAATCGCTTCAAATCCATCTGCCGCTTCACCGACCACTTCATATCCTGCCTCTGCCACAATATCACGAATATCCAATCTCGTAATAGGTTCATCATCGACTATTACAATTCGTCCATCCATTCTCTTCACGCCCTTGTCCGTTCGAGACTATGTTCTAGTGATTTTACAAGTTACGGAGAAATTTAAAATCTGTTGCAATCCTTCGATTACTGCTTGTAAAGCCGCCTCAACCGAACTAACATCTCCTGAAATAACGACCGAACCAGAAAACCGATCGATGAAACCGATTTGGATATCCCCGCTTTTCGTTGCAATATCCACTGCGATGATTGCTGCTTCACTCGGGGTGATCGTTAAAATTCCTAGCGCATTGCTTGTTCCTTCAGGTAACCCCAACTTTGTATAAATCTCTTTATTGGGACTTGCAATGATATGCGCCAATGTGACTTGTTTCCCAGGAACATATTCTTGAATCATTCGTTGTTTTTCTTCCAACAAGACTCGCTCCCTTAATTTAGCAAATAAAAAATCCTCAATAAAAAACGTAAAGATTCCACTTTCGCTTTCTACTAAGGAGCTTCTTTGCTCTTAAATTTTGAAGCACGCCGTTGTGCTACCCACATTATATTTTATTGGCTACATCCTGTCAATCGCTTATAAGACAGAGTTCAAAATTTCTATGACTTCTTCTTTTGTTGGCTGAATGGGATTCGTTCTCGTGCAGCCATCTATCAGAGCAGCACTCGCGATTTTCTCACTATTCTCACGTACTTCCGCTTTTGTTAACCCATATTCAGTAAAAGAAGCTGGCATTTGTAGTTTTCTCCGCAATTGCTTGATTTGTCGAATGAGTTGCTGAACGCCGATTCGAGCATTCGTTGTTTTCGTAGAGTAGATACAATCAACTAGCTGTGCGTAACGTTTTGCTGTTGCTTCATTTGTTACTTTTCCACTTGCCAAACCACTATTGAATGCAATCACATCAGGTAGCAAAATCGCATTCATACGCCCATGGGGTACATGCAATCGTGCTCCTGCCGCATGGGCGATCCCATGGTTGAGCCCTAATGAGGTTACATTGAAGGCCATGCCGGCCATACAAGAAGCTAGGTGCATATTTTCTCGAGCTTGTTTATTGTTGCCATCATGATAGGCGATTTCTAAGTTTTCAAAAACCAATCGAACCACTTTTTCACATAGAGCATCTGCAATCGGATTTGCTTCTGTCGACACGTATGCTTCTATGACGTGAGTCAACACGTCCATTCCAGTATCAGCGGTAATCTTCGGGGGAACACTCATGACTAAAGCTGTATCTAAAATGGCCACATCCGGTTGGATTTCATCCGTAACCAAAGGTATTTTTGTTCCAGTTTCAGCAATTGTGATCACAGAAAAATTGGTGACTTCTGAACCGGTCCCACTCGTTGTTGGTACAGCAATGAATTGATCCACTTTGATGTTCATCGTCTGTTCTCCAAAAAACTTCATTGCTTTTGCTGCATCAATCGCCGAACCTCCGCCTAAAGCGACAATCGTATCTCCTTTAAAATCAACCAATTGCTTGATACCTGAAACAATCTTGTCAATCGGCGGATCTGGTACGATGTCACTAAAAATAAGGTATTTGTTGTGTGACAAATGCTTCGTTAAATGATCCACAAAACCTGATTCAACCATGAATGGATCGGTAACCACAAAAACTCTTTTTTCTCGAAGCTTTTCAAGATTGGTTAATGCCCCTTCTCCTGCCCATATTTGGGTAGGAAAATGAATAGTTTCCATATGGATTCCTCCTAATCAAAAAATAGCAAAAAAACGCCTCAAACAAACGAAAAACGTCTGTTTGAAGCGTCTTTGCTTCATTATGTATACGCCATTGTACACCAAACCTTACAAATAGAGTACAACGTCATTAAATGATTGTCAATAAGAAAAGGGAATCTAGCAGTACACCGTTGTACCTGAAATCTCCTTCATCGTTGAAAGACCAGCCCAAAATTCCCTAGACGCACGCCTTCGTGCGAACATATGGATTAACACAAATATCTTGGGCTGGATTTTCAACACAAGCGTTGGAAAGAAACATCCTGTTTTGCCTCGAAACAGTATGCCCAATAATGAAAAATTGAAAAGACCTGACTTAAAAGCAACCCTGCTTTATCACAGTGGCGGGACCGTGCCAGATTTTCACTGACTTCCATTCATATTCTTCATAAAATATTCGTTTAATCTACTTGGAATTTACCACATCTTACTTAGAAAAGCAACTGTCTACAATCCCTCCTCTTTTATTTTATGGAAAACCTTTTCTCCTCTTTCATAAAAAATATCCGGTTCATTGGCTTGAACATTGAGATAGCGTGCCAATGCATAAAAGTAATCTGACAATCGATTCGTAAAAATCAGCACTTGCTCATTGATCTTGGCTGTCCAGTTTAGACGAACAATCGCGCGTTCCCCACGACGAGCGATCGTTCGCGCCACATGGACCATACTAGCTTCTGGTGTGCCACCGGGTAAAATAAACCGATCTATATCCGGAGATTCGGCAGTAAAATAGTCGATTCTTTCTTCTAACCAAGTGACACTTTCTGGTTGTAGTTTAAACGGACGCTTTGCTTCTATTGGTGTTGATAAATCCGTGCCTACATCAAAAAGAAAATTTTGCAAAAGTTTCAATTCATTTTTGACGGCTTGATTTTCTGAAGGTAGTTGACTGATGATATACCCTACCCACGAATTCAATTCATCGATCGTCCCATAACTTTCTACCCGATCGGAATCTTTAGCGACCGTAGTACTGCCCACGAGTTTGGTCATACCTTTGTCCCCTGTTTTTGTATAAATTTTCATCATACCTCATCCTCTTCTAAATAATTGATCAATTCTTGTAAACCCGTTTTTTCTACAGAAGATACTTCAAAAATCTCCTTTGCCCCCGCATTTTTCAGTTGCTGATGAATATGTGCTAATTGATCGGGGTCATTCACTAAATCCACTTTCGTTAAAATGCCAATCACTTTTTTAGGGAATATGCTACCAAATCCTGGGGAAAAAATCTGTTCTGTCTCGAGAGCACTCTGTACTAAGCCAATGACATCAGCTTCAGCTGCTGTGACGTTTAAGGCATTGTAGTACTGACGATGCAATATAAACTCTCCTGGTGTATCAATCATCGTTGTATGGAATTCGACTGCTTGTGTCTTGGCATAACGCAATTCTTTCCCTTGCAGCGCTTGGCATAAAGTTGTTTTTCCGCAACCTATCGCTCCCATAAGAATCATTCGTTTCATACTTTCCTCCATAAAAAAAGCCTAAAGCACGTGTAGTCATACACGAAAACTTTAGGCTCCGTTGCCATTTATTGAAACACGTCATTGTGTTTTCTTTTATATTACCTGTTAAAAAAATACTTGTCAAAAGTTACTGGATATTTTTCCAAGCTTCATGTTGGTGTTGAAAATAAGAGACGATATCTACATCAAAAATATGCTCAAGAAACGCTTTCGAAGCGATGTCTTGAAAATCTCCTTTCGCAGCAATAGTCCCCTCTTTCATAAAAACGATTTCTTCACTCAATGTCAGTGCTAAACGAATGTCATGAAACACACCAATAATGGTTTTTTTAGAGTGAGTGCCCCATTCATTCAACTGATGAATCAATTCTTGCTGATAGCGAATATCCAGATGATTATTAGGCTCATCTAATAAAATGATCTCGGGATCCTGCAGGAATAGTTTGGCTAAAAAAACACGTTGTTGCTGTCCTCCAGAGAGTTGATTGACAACTTTATCTTTGATATCGATCAGATGAGCAGTCTCTAGGTAATGAAGAACCCGTTCTTTTTCTTGTTTAGAGACGATAGGCAAAAAACGATGTGACTGTTGGCGATAAGCCCCCATCAAGACGGTTTCATAGACCGTGTAATCGAAGGCCACCGTTGTAAACTGACTCATCATAGCAACTTTATCAGCTAAGAATTTTCTTTTTAATCCGCCTACTTCTTGTTCATCAATCATGACAGACCCTTTATAAGGAATCAAGCCAGCAATCGTTTTTAGCAAGGTCGTTTTCCCACAGCCATTAGGTCCCAAGATACAGGTCTTGCTTCCTTGCTGAAAGGTTAAAGAAATGTCTGTTAAGATACGAGATTGCTGCAGAGTCACTGCCGCTTTTTCTAATTGAATCATGCTACAGCTCCCCTTTTTTGGAAATAAATATACAAAAAGAATGGGGCGCCAATAAGCGCCGTCACCGCACCAATTGGTATTTCTCTTGGCGATAAGATCGTCCGTGCTATCGTATCTCCTAGCACCATCAATGTCCCTCCTAATAGAGCCGATCCGGGGATTAGCCACCGGTGGGTAGCACCTAAATAACGGCGAACAATATGCGGTGCGATCAAGTCTACAAAACCAATCACACCAACAAACGACACGGCACTTCCTGCCAGTAAACTTGCAAAAAGTATGATTCTTAACTTCACAGTTTTCACTTCAACTCCTGAAAGCATGGCTTGCTCCTCACCTAAACCCAGAACATCCAAATTATTTGCGTCACCCCATAAAAATAATGTACTTAGGATAGCGATAGGGCAATAAATGACGATTTTTGTCCAATTACTGCCGGAAAAGCTCCCCATTTGCCAAAAGACGAGTTCTTTTAAATAATCTTGAAAGAGCGCCGTAATCAACGTTAAAATTGCACCAACAAATAAAGTCATGACCATTCCCACTAAAACGACTGTTTGATTGGACATCTGGCGATCCATCGTACGAGTAAATAGTAAAACAAGAAAAACAGTCGTTAACCCGAAGAGAAAGCCCGTAAAAGGTAATAATAGACTGCCAATGATCGTGGCTGATATACCTGCGACCATGATCAATGCTGCTCCGAGGGAAGCCCCCGCTGAAACGCCTAATGTATAGGAAGAAGCCAATGGGTTTCCCAAAAGAGATTGCATCACTGTTCCACTAACAGCCAACCCAGCACCTACTAAGTATGCCAGCACGACTCGCGGTAAACGAACATTCCAAATAATCCCTTCCAAAATACCATCTTCAGAAATCTTCTTTCCTGCTAGAATGTTGAACAGATCACTGCTGGAGATTGGCACACTGCCAATCTTGATGCCAAGTAAGAGCATTCCCAAACTAATGACGATCAATAGTAAGAGAAAACGCTTTTTATTCATCTTTCAAATCCTTGTACGCTTCTGGATAAATGGCTTTTGCCATTTGCTTTAAAGCTTTTGTCATGTGGTGATTTGGCAAAGAGCTCGATCGATTATCAATGGCAAATACTTCTTTGTTTTGAACCGCAGGTACTTTTTCCCAATTTTTCCGTTCCAAGATTTCTTTTGCCGGATCGTCAATATAGTCAACATTCGTTAGGATAACATCGGGTTTTGCAGCAATTGCTGCTTCTTCTCCGACAGGAAGCCAGCCTTTCTCGTTTGCTAGAACATTTTTGGCACCAATCGTTTCGATCATTTCATTTAAAAATGTCCCACTTCCAAAACTATAAATATCTGGTAATGCCGCTACTTCAAATAAAACACTCTTTTGATTCTTGATAGTTTTACCGATTTTTGCAACATCATCAATTTCTTGAGTCATCTTATCGACTAGTTTTTGTCCTTTCTCATGCTCTGACAAACTATCAGCAATGAATTGGACGTCTTCTTTAATGGCTTGAATACTGGTACTTGTCGGTATATTGACAATCGTGATCCCGGCATCTTCTACTTGCTGCCAGACACTTTCAGAACTTGCTAAATTAATGTCATTCACATAGACGATTTGCGGTTTCAATGCAATCAATTTTTCTGCATCAATCGCCATCATATCCATTTGAGGTAATGCCTGAAGCGCTTCATTCAGTGACCCGCTTTGCATGTCAACAGCAACCAATTCATTCGTTTTTCCTATATCATCAATAACTTCTGTTACTGATGGAACCAGTGAAACGATTTTAGTTGCCTCTTTAGGCAATGAGATCTCTTTCCCACTACGGTCTTTCGTCGGCAAATTTTGTTCTGTTTTCTCAGTTGAAGCCGTAGCTTCGTTTTCTTGTTTGCCGCAACCCGCTAATCCAATCCCAGCAACTAGTCCGATGGTCATGATCGTCATTAGAATTTTTTTCATCTTTTTTTCCTCGCATTCAACTTTTTTTGAATTTTTTCTTCCAACCCTTACGGATAAATCGATTATTCTTCTTTCCTACGGTTTGTCTATCCCTCCTTTTACTTTGTATCAAAAAACAAAAAAAACCACTTTTCCTTTAATAGAAAAAGTGGTTCATTAACAGTACTAACAGTAGATCAAGCCAGTTATCGTCGAAGCCCCTTCTTTTTCCTACAAAAGAATGAATAGACTTATCAAGCCGGTATCCTGACTTAGCTTCTTCTTACTCCCAATCCTTCCAGAATAGAATCATTCTGTGGTTCTATTGGTTTCATCCACCATACAGTAGGTAGGTCTGTAGAGGATTCACACCTCTTTCCCTGACACTTCATAAGTATACGTTTATTGTATCTTCTTTGATAGCTAGTTTTCAAAAGGATCAGCAGACGTCCTTGTCCACTAATACACCCTCATTATAGCGTTTACGAATATTTTGTCAATCCTCTTAACGTCTTACGGCAGGTTCGATAGCATAAGAGATACAAAGGTTGTGCTGGCTAGCAAATAAATCAGCTTTCTTTATGCCCTGTAAATCAAAAAAATTTTTTATTAAAAACAGGGTTTCTTTGATCAGCCAACTCATTTTATCTGCTAGATACTGGAGGGTTCCCAGTTTTTTTCTTTCGCCGCTTATACCACCAAATACAAAAAACGAGGAAGCCGCAGGCAGTAAAAATGAGGATCCACAGAAACTGCTGTTGTTGCTGTTTGACTTTCTTTATGTCATCAGTGACTTTCGGATGATAAGGAATCCGGTGTCCTCTTACCAATAATCGATGACTATTGATCATGTAGGGAGTGCAGGTCAACAATGTGACAAGATCTTTACCAGATTCAATCTGAAGGTCTTGTGTATCGGTGGGGACAACAGTTTTGATTTGATCGACTTGATAAACGAATGTTTCGCCGTAGACTTCTAAATAAAACTCATCGCCTTCCTGCAATTCTGGCAAATCAGTAAATAGTTTTGCTTGCGGCAATCCACGATGACCCGAAATGACGGCGTGGGTATTTTTGCCTCCTGTAGGAAAAGAAGTCCCTTCCAGTAATGAGCTGCCTTTTTCCAACAATGCTGAATTGGTCTTGTCAAAAATAGGGACTCGTACATTGATTTTGGGGATCGTTAACACACCGATCGTATGGCTTTCAAAATACGATTTATCTGGTTTTTTACTGATTTTCTCTGCTTCAGAGAATGGATCCAGTCCGGGGGAGCCGCCTTCTTTGGCTAACTGTTGATTTTTGTCGATCTGCGCTTGCAACTTCGCCATTGCGGCGGCATTTTCTTGATTTGCTTCTGCTTGGTAATGCGCAATGATCTGTTGGTCCAAATAATTATTCAGTGCATCGCTAATGAATGGATAGGAAAAAATCCCTACACCAATCAACAACAAAAGGATCATCAATCGATCGACTATCTGGTGTCCTCTTTTTTGTTTCATCGTTTCCTCCTCAAAAAAATTAAAGGAGCTGTGACAAAAGACTTGTCACAGCTCCGTTTTCCGAACAAGTGGTTCAACAAGCGGTTAGAATCAGCTTCTTCAAAAATAGCTTTTCAAAAAAATGGGAAAAGCTATTTTAGAAAATCCTTTCTTATTTCTTGAAGCGGACCACGTCTGTTGCAACCTCCCGTTTTTATCTGACTAGGTCGAAATAGCTGAGATCTGCTTTTGAGGCTGCCAATTTTTCTAGAAGTGAAAATCTAGCAAAACAGAAACTCAACGAGTTTCTTTTCGTTTCATGAAATACAAACCCACAATGATCAAGATCAGCGTACCGCTGCCTAAATAAAGATAGATGCCTTTTCCGCCTGTAGAAGGCAATGTTCCTTTGTGTTTGTTAGGCACTTTTTCAGGAGCAACTAATTCTTCTGTGGTTCCGTAAGAATGCTCATCCACTGTAAATTGGATTCGATTTGTTAGTAATACATAATTTTCTGGCGCTGCAGTTTCTTCCAAATAATAGGAACCATATTTTAGTCCAGTAATGACGACTAGACCATCAGCTTGCGTCGTGAATGTTGTTGCATCTGCTTTGTTTGCCACCCAAGTCACTGTTTTCGCTGCTTCATCGACCTTCAAATAGTTTGCACCCTCACTATTTTGATCACGTACAACGAAAGAGGCACCTGCTAGAGCTTGCGTGGATGAAACATCCCCATCGACTTTGATAAATCGTTTCCCACCGGTGACGACTTCTACTGTTGGTGGCGTTTGGTCATTGGTATGACCATTATCAACATTGGCTTCGTTTTTAAAGCCTTTCGTTGGATCTGCTTTTTCATTTAGATGCATGAAGTAAACAAATTTTAATGTACCTCCTGGTGTTAAAGAAGGGATGAACGCTGGATCGACAGCGACGGTGAAGCCGTTTGTCTGTTCAGTTACTTGATAGTTTTCAGATGCGATCAGTGTATCACCATCATAAAGAGCATAGGCTGTATCTCCTGAAGGTGTATTGTCAAAGGTCAATGCATCATCATGGGTATCTACTAAGTTAAATTTGTTGTATTTATTGGCATTTCCTTCTTTATCAGCAATACCTAATGGAATATTGACCGCAATCTCGTACTTGATCTTTTCACCAATCGCTACATCTTTGCCGTTTAAATTAGGCGTTGTTTTTTCAACGTTTGATGTATCATTTTTAACGGTTTTTTCTACTGGGGTTTGATTATCCGCTTCAATAGTGAAGGGTGTCTTTGTTTGATCATCAATCAATTCAGCATTGTTCGGTGCTTTGACCTCTTCAAGCGTATAGGAACCCACTTCGAGATTCTTCACCGTTAGTTCACCAGTTTTCTCTTCAGATTCTGTAAAATCATCTTCGCCGATTCCATAGCTTTTACCAGTAATAAAATGCTTTGCTTGTCCTTTGTCGGTTGTCCAAGTGTGGAGACCATCTTTTACCCCTTGAATATACTTGGTCGTACTTGGGGAACCTTCATTTTTTGAGAGTACGAATTCTGCACCATTCAACGATTCATTTTCAGCAGTACCTCTTTTTTTCACATGTAATGCCCCATCATTTGAAACGATATTTTTGGGGTAAACATGAACCGTAGATAATTCTTCTGTCCCATAGTTATACGAGCCGTCTGATTGCTTGATCATCTCATAAACCGGGAAGGCAATGACCATATTGGCAGCAGCCGCTACCCCAGATTTTGGTTCTTCTTTGATGACGTAGACAGCATCTTTGTCGTTTTGTTTTTTCGGTACATTTACGGTAATATTGCCATCTGCATCTGTTATACCTTCAGCTATTGGCGAACCTGGGGTTAGACCTTGAACTGCTTGTTTTGCAGCTTCGACAGTTGCCCCGGCTGCTCGTTGCGCATAAAATTCTGACGTCACATTATAAATGCGGAAAGTGACATCTGCAAGACCTTGATATTGATCAAAATCACTCATCTCTTTCCCACTATTTTGAATGAGCGGATCCGGAAGATCGGTCATTTTCTTTTTATGAATGACGATTTGGGCATTGCTTGCATTTTCCTCAGCATAAGCTGCTGTACCCAACCCATTGATAAAAACAGGTAATGTTAGTAATAGCGTACTTAGTAAGTACCATACTTTTTTTGCTTGTTTCATTTTCTTTCTCCTCGTTTTTGTTTTTGGTCAATCAGCCCAGCAATGACAAAACCTATCAATGCTACACCGGCTAAGATCAATCCTGTTGCTTGTTGCTCATTAGTCTTTGGTAAAAAACCAGTATGTTTCTTGTTGATGATTGCCAGTGGGGTAGCTGCTTTTCCATTTGTTGTATAGGAATTTTTTTCAACCACAAACGGAATGGCTTTTTGATTAAGCAAGTAATTTTTTGGGGCTTGGATTTCTTCCAAGAAATAGTGGCCATCTTTTAACCCTTTGACGGAAAATTCTCCGGCTTGATCAGAAGTGAATCGTTTAGCTCCCGCTTTTTCTCTTTGCCATTGATAACCATGGGCTGATTCATGCAAATAGGCTCCCGTTTGATTTTTTACGACGAATACGGCATTTGCCAATGTTCGCTGCGGATCTTGACTATCTCTTTTGACGAACCGTTTCCCACCAGTCCGTATGTCAACTTTTTTGTTGATGGTATGTTTATCTGTCAGCAATTGCCCTTCATTTACGATCTCTGTGTCAGGCTCTGCATTCATTACTTTCATTTGGTAAGAGACTTGCAATTTTTGATTGGCAAATTTTTCTAGCTGCTGAATAGAGAAATCCAGGACAAAGCCATGATCCGTTGTTTGAAGTGTATATCCTGTCATAACGGATGTTCCTACTTTTACTGTGATCGTTTCTGGTAAGAGAAATAAGGTAGAATCTGCTGTATCCGATAGTTGGAATTGTTGGTAATCCAAGATATTTTCTGGGATATGTGTTGACAGCTGATAACCCACTCTCTCGCCATAGGTAAAATCAGAGGTTTTGGACTGCACTTCTTTTTCAAGAGGCGGCAAATCGTATGCCTTCTCTTCATTTTTTGGGTACAAATGAATCGTGGTCATTTGATTCCCTTTCTGATCAAGAACTGGCAAAACAACGACCAAGTTTCCGGCTTTCTCTTTCACGACATTAGGAGCCTCTGCTTCCACGAATAAATAGACCTTATCCCGCTGCTGGCTGTCCTTGGCTGCTAATGTGAAGCTAAGTAAACCATCTTCTCCTTGGATCTTCTCGGTCTTTCCTTCGGCAATCAGGGATCCGGCTGCAGGACCTTGCTCAGCCAACTTTCTTTGCGCAGCTTCCACCGATTCACCATCTTCCCGTAATTGATAGAAAGAATCGGTGACATCGTATACGTGATAGGTGACATCATTTAAACCGCGGTAAGCTTGAAGCAATGTACCTTCTCCGGAATTGATTTGTTCCTGGGGTAACTGCCCTTCAGGAAATAGTAACTTGTGTAACGTGATGCGAACATTCGCTTGCATTTCTCCTGCTGAAACTTGTTGGGAGAAACCTAGTAACACAACTAGAAAAATGCATACACTAAACCAACGCATGCTTTTCATCCGCTACCCCCTCCTTTCTAATCGCTGGAGGTATAAGTAGATGCCAGCGATGGCGATCGAACTAAAGGCGAGTAGATAAATCCCTAATCGACCACTTCCACCTGTTTCCGGCAGTGGAACTTTCGCCTGATTGGTCACATCTAGTGTAATCTGGTTGTTTTTTTCTCCAGCAACTAACACATCAGCGACTTCTTCGCCATCAATCTGTACTGAGCCATCTTCATTGATCACAATTTCAATTGGCTCTTTCAATCCTTGATACCCTTCTGGCGTATATGTTTCCGTCAAGACATATTTTCCCGGCTGTAACTGATCAAAGACAAACGTATCCGTCTCTTCTCCTGATCGTTCAATGTCTGTATTTGGACCCGTCAAACGGAATTCCGCCCCTTTTAATGGCGTCTGATCGTCGGCCTTTTTGTGGACGGTCAAGTCAAAGGCTTTTAATTGGTTTTGATGATTCAACGTCCATTCTTTACTTTGTTTATCCACATTTTTGCCGTCGTAGTGAATCTTTCCATATTTATCCACCGTAAATTCATAGTTGCCGGCGATCGTGTCATACCCCAATGGACCTGAATCTTCGACCATTCGGTATTGACCTGGCTGATCTAATATAAAATGGGCTACCCCTGAATCCGTTGTTTTTTCCGTAGCGATCGTTTGATAACGGTCTGAAGAATTTTTCTTTTGCAACGAAAATGTTGCCCCAGATAAATTTACTTCATTCCCGTCTTGCAGCGTATACTTGCGAATGCCGATTGGCAATTCTGAAAATTGATTAACCACGGTCAGTGTGATCACTTGTTCTTCTGTAGAAACCTCATCCCCATCGATTGTCACAATTCCCTCTGAAGTGACTTCGATTTGCCAAGTTGTTTTCCCACGTTCATGTCCAGCAGGAGCTTGCACTTCTGTGAGAGTATAGGTTTCACCTTTTTGCAGTCGGACATTTTGCGGCAAGGAGTAGCTGCCATCTTGATTATCGATCAATGTCGTACGGCCATTTTTGCCAGTTAATTCAAACACAGCACCTACCAGATTTTTTTCGCCAGCAGAAGAGTTTTTGATCACTTTAAGTGCTAATGGCTGAAACTGTTTCGTGTTTTTCCACGTTGTTTCATCTACTTTTTCTTGCTCATAACCGGGGACAGCTAGCTCTCGAGTCGTTTGATAGCTGAAATCTTGTCCCCGATTATTGTATTTGGGTAGACCTAAGGTTTCGGCATAGGCATCATCTGCTGACTTTGAAAGCTGTGTTACACTAGTGCGTTCCCATAAGCTTCCGGTATCATTTGACGGTTGCGAAATCTTGATATAGCCTGTTTGCCAATTTGTCGTATCTGAAACTTGTTTTCTGGTCACTTCATAGATAACATTTTCTGGGCGGCTGCTCGGATCATGATCATATTCTTCCCAAATTTTTTTGAAATCAAGCTTGACTCCTGGTGCTTTCCCCGATGGCACTCCAAAATCTACCACTTCATCTGCTGTTGCTACTGGTTGGAAGGTTGTTCTGCCATTCATCGGGTACCAGAAATCAGGTTTGAACGTTGCTGATTCTGTCTGGATCCTGACTTGATAATGGATCTGAATTTCTTGATCTTTCCCTAAATAAATTTCATCACTATGAACGGTGTTTCCTTCAAATGAGAGTGTGGGCATGGCTTGTACTTGAAGGGACCCGACACTTTTGACTGCTAATGTATTTGGTTCGTAACTAAACGGTTCAGCAATCGGATCGGTTACTTTGCCGTTTGCCACAGTTCCAGATATCTGAACCGCTTTTCTCGCGAGATAATCAGAAATATCCGGTGCATGATCGGCTGATTCATAGTAAAGATCACCATTCTCATCCGCAGACACCATTTGCCGCATCTTGTTTTCTACTTCTTGTTTGGATAATCCCGCATTAGTATCACTTTGCAGTTGAATGCCTAATCCATGAATTTCAATTCCTCGCTGCTTTAATGCCATTGCTTCACCAATGGTTGCGATAAACGTACTGTTGATCAATTTATTGGTATTTCTTTGGTCTGGAGCATAGTAGCTGTTAGAAATACGAGAAGTACTGCCCGGCTGGTCTTGTCTATTGGTAAATTGGGTGCCGTAATAGCTGCCATTCGTTTCTGTTTGAACTTTGCTGACTTGGTAGGAAAAAGTGGGAACACCATCTGTCAGTAGAACAATCACTTTTTTGTGTCCATTTGGTGTTGCCAACATGTTTCCGGCATCTCGCAGGGCTTTTTGCGTGAAGGTTCCCCCAGTAGTACTGCTTGGAGTAATCGTCTTAATGGCATTTTTGACCGAATCAAAGGGGCCCATCGCGACCGAATCATTCTTGTATCCATCACTTGAATACCCAACATAGCCCATATGAATGTTGTCTGTGATTCCACTTTCTGCTAGCGTATCTACAAATCGATCCACCCCTTTTTGGACCTCGCCAATTCGATTGTTGTCATTCATACTACCTGACCAGTCAACTACTAAAACCAAATCTAACGGTGCGATCTCCTTTTGGACATTTCCGCGAATATTTAGGTATACATCAAATAATCCAGGTGTCGTGGTCTCTTTGGCATACTTGCGAATGGCATAGTCTGCTTGGGAACCAGTCCCACCATATTCAATATAGGAATTGGTTTTGTTCGTTGGTTCCCCGTTCCATTCCGTTTGCCCATCCCATTGTGCAGCTCCGTCTTTGTTTCCTTGATGGTTGCGCACATTCTGATTCCCAGTCGGTTGCCAGCTTGCTGTCGGATAGGTTCCTGACGCATCTGTCGTATACTGAGGCAGGATTGCTTTATGACTGCGATCGAACACTGGATCAGAAGCAACGCTAGGGAGTGAAAAAGGATTTATCACTTCATCTGCAGCTGTTGATCTTTCAGATGCTTCAGATGCTTCAGATGCTTCAGGTCCTTCTGTTTCTCTGTTTTCTGTCAGCGTTTCGTTGGTATTTGATGGATTTATTGATTTTGACTCTTCGGATTCTGCTGAATGTGTATCTGTAGCAGCTGTTTCCTTTACAGCATCCGTTTCTGCTCTAGAAGTATTGTCCTGGGTGTCAGTCGGTTTTTCCTTTGTTGCCTGCGGCATGACAACAGAGACCTTTTGGATCTGACCTTCGTAAATTAATTCTGGTGCTTGCTCGGTCAAAAAAGAATTTTTCTCAACGGGCAGCGTCAGTTGAATGGTCTGATTTAGTTGAGGCTCTATTGTCAGATAGAGGGTATTGTGTTTAATTTGATAACCGTATCCCTCTTGTTTTTCTTCTACTTCTTTTAGCTTGGCATGATCCATTCTTATTTCTTTTTTTATGGGCTCATTTGTTTGATTCGTGAGTGCGACATCTAGTAATAGCTGTGGCTGCTCAGAATCATCTGATATGATTTTGGCAGATAGAATAGCTGCCCCATTAATAGTTTCTGCTCTAACGATTATGGATGTGAAATAGGAGCTAACCAGCATAAATACTGCTCCTAAAACCCACAACTTCCTCAGTATATTAATTTTCATTCTCCCCTTTCATTTGCGAACCAATAGCAAATCCCAATAGCCTGCATGCTGGAAATTTGTTATTCTAATCAGATACCTAAGTATACATAGAAGGGAAGAATCAAATCACACCAGCTTTCATACCAAGCGGTTTCATTATTGAGATTGCGTTATTGTTTCGTTGATTGTTTTATTAAAGTAAAGGACTTGGGAGGAAATGAAATGATTAGGTTTTTGGAGAAAAATTATCGGAAGATGGAAGAAATCATTCGTGTGTTATCCATTTCTGATAAGTGGATGACTAAAAAAGAACTTGCAAGACACATTGGTAGCAGCGAATCAACGTTTATCCGATATATTGAAGAGATCAAGCAACGCTGGGGAAATGTTTTAACCATCAAAACATCGCATAAATTAGGGTATCGTCTAGAGAATTTCAATGCTACATTGTATCTTCAAATACTCACAGATATGGCGAGAACTTCAACAACGACACAACTCCTTCATGAATTTATTCAACAGCCAGGCAAAACGATCGATTATTATTGTGAGGCAATCAATATCAGTCGATCATCTTTTGCACGAAAACTAAAACATTGCAATAAAGTGTTGGCTGCCTATTCACTTCGGGTCATTGTGGATCGCGGGTATCAGTTAACGAGTCAGGACGATGAGCTGTCTCTGCGGATATTTACGACCTACTTTTTTTTGATGTATTATGGCCATTGTGATTTGCCTTATCACTTTGATAAACAAGAACTAAAACAAGTGATGCGGCGCAATCACTGCATTTTGAATAGTATCAGCTTGGACAACAGCTATGAACATGACTTTTTCATTATGTATTTTATCGTTGATTTGTTAAGAGAGAGTCAAGGATTTCGGCAACGCCCTATCACCAAGATAGCCGTGAAAGCAAAAATCAGTAATGAAGACTATTCATTGATTAAACGCCATTTGAGTGGTATTAGTTTAGAGTCTTGCCAAACAGTCATTGACTACTTTCAAAAAGGGGCTTTCCAGCAATTTTATTCAGAGAATAGATCTGTGATCAGTGAGAAGATACGTGACAATTTGACCTTCAATACTTTTCTGCAGTTGGAACAAATCTCAGACGAGGTCGGCGACTTCGTTGTACACTTGCTGACTTGTCTTTATTCCTATGCGCAATTACTGCCCTTTGATACGACAGAGCTGACACAGCGTGCCACTTTTTTTACAAGACATATCAAATTTACACAGCGTCAATTGTATGCACGACTCAAAGCAGAACTGCATTTTTTTTCTGAATTGTTGGAAACGAATCTGATCAGTTATTTGTCTTCTTATGTATTCTGGTTATTGACTTCTTTTCCGGAGATCAATCAGACTTTGGTGTCAAAAAAGATCTTAGTGATCAGCGATATGGGGATCAATCACAGTCAATACATCAGTTACTATGTTCAAGATATTCTTGATCTGCATAAAATTCGTTCAGATATCCTGCCCATTAATGGTGAGCAATTAGGTAACTATGACTTGGAATCCTTTGATTTGATCATCACGAATCAGCCGATTTCTGAAACAAAAGTTCCCAGTGTTGTTATCAATGATGCCTTACTATTTTCAAATAAAAAAAAATTACTGGACTTATTGTATTTCAAAGATTTTTTTTAATATCTGAAAGTAAAAAAATTATTTCTTGTTTTCTTCTCGTAGTTTCAATGAACGATTATCATAAGAATACGCTTTTCCTTTGAACCGTTTTTTTCAGCATCAGAATAGATAAACTCCCCAGCTACCTACTACAAAAATTTCGACGGCAAATCACACGAAAAAAAGATCTGCGGTAATGACACACCGCGGATCTTTTAATTGGAGAGATGACTCTTCGTTAAACTGAGTTATTTTCTACTTATCTATCTTTGCATCGACCGTTGTGTGGCCGATTATTACACCATCGTTTTTGTTGTGAAACTCTTGGCAACCGCAAAAATCCGGGGCTGTTTCAATTGTAACCACTCTTTCTTCAATTCCAATGAAAAAACTTCTTGGGTTTCATAAGGATTGAAATAGTAAGTACCATTTGTGACATTATAGACCACTCGATACTGAGTATACTCAGATTGACCATTATCTTCGACCATCAGTCCTTTGGGGATCGTGGCATTATTTAAGAGATGGAACATGGCATTGACTGTTTCTTCGGCAGTCTCTCCTACATTCACAAACTGTTTGTGATAAACGGTTCGAACAAATCGTTCAGGGGAAGTCAATCCGCCCGGTAAAATAGATGTTCCATTTCCAAGACCAAAGGGGAGCACCTCTACTCCATTGACTGTTGCGGGAGGAAAATTAGCAGGTCTCGCAGCTAAATAGTTGCCAATATTTTTTACATGCCACTCCAATTCTGGACTGTTAGTCATCACGCCGATTGGATTTTCTTTTATTTCGATAAAACCACGATTGGTTTCAATGACAACACATCTTCCGGTAGTATCCGTTACAATAAAATGCAATGGGACTGTGATACCTAGTAGCGCCGTTTCTATCTGTACTAGATTGATCCTGCTGATTTTTTGGTACAAATCAGGGATGTCTGCTACGTTTCCTAATACCCAATGTAACAATTCATGGGGTGCAAGGTTTATTTTCTCCGCTGTGTATTCGCAATAAACAGCTTCATTCGAAAAGTAGAGTTCAGCAATCGTTAGTCCCTTCTCATTGACCCCATCAATAAAAAGAAATTCTTCTAACTGTTTGCCCGTTCCAACAAAGCCATAGGTATTGGTGACCTGTCCCTCTAGTTGTAAAGACCATTGATACCCCCGTGGCATGACGATTGGTTCGCCGTCTAGCAAAAATGCAAAGTCCATCGTCCGAGCAAAAAAAGTCTGTCCATGAGCAGTCAGCGTGAAACTTGTACACATATATGTGATCTCCTTTTTGTTCATCATAGCTTGGGTTGCGCAGAAGTTCAACTATTTCAGCGTGCTCCCACCAAGAAATTTGACTCCTTTTCAGATCGGAATCACTTGGTTAAAGGTCGCTGGAAAAACAGGATTATTACAATAATAGAAAGAGATTGACAACTCAAACACAAATGAAAACGCTTGAATTCTTACCACGTGGATGTTAAGATAATAATGCACACGTTAACATTATTGGAAAAGGAGGAATTTTATGTCCACGATCACAGAAATCCAAACTTCCTACTATCGGATTCCCTTACCAGAATTAATGGAAGATGCCAAACACGGATTACACACTCACTTTGAGGTGCCAATCGTCAAAGTGCGCACGGATGACGGTAGAGAAGGTATCGGTTATACGTATACGGGTGGTTTCGGAGGAGAGTCGATCGCTAAATTGATCGACAAAGAACTGAAACATATCCTGCTAGGAAAAGATCCTGCTTGTGTGGAAGCTCTTTGGGAACAGATGAATTGGGGCATCCATTACATTGCCCGAGGAGGTCTAGCAAGCTTTGCCATTGCCGCCTGTGATATTGCCCTTTGGGATCTGCGCGCAAAAAAAGCACGAGAACCATTATATAAACTTTTGGGAGGACACAGCAATAAAGTAAACTGCTATGGCGGTGCCATTGACTTGAATTTTCCATTAGAAAAATTATTAGCCAACAATCAAAAATATTTGGATATGGGATTACGGGCTGTCAAAATCAAGTTAGGGCAAGCAACACTGGCGGAAGATATCGCCCGCATCAAAGCCGTTCGTAAATTGATCGGTCCCGATATTACCTTTATGGTGGATGCCAATATGAGCTGGTCCGTTGAACAAGCCGTCAAAGCCGCTAAATTGATGGCGCCTTTTGATATTCTCTTTTTGGAAGAGCCAACGATTCCCGAAGACTACGAAGGATATGCTCGAATCGCTAAAGAAGGTCAAATAGCAGTTGCTGGCGGAGAAAATTTACGAACACCAATTGAATTTGCTCATATGTTATCTTATGGTCAAGTCGATTTTCCTCAACCGGATGCCTCGAATTGTGGAGGGATCACTGGCTGGCTGAAAATTGCGGCATTGACACAGTTGCATAATGTCAGTATCTCGACTCACGGCATGCAAGAGCTTCATGTCAGTCTGCTGGCTGCCATGCCTAATGCCGGATACCTAGAGATGCATAGTTTCCCGATCGATCAATACACCACTCGCCCTCTGATGATTGATCCAGAGGATGGAATGGCTATCGCGCCAGAAGAACCGGGAATTGGTGTGACCTTTGACTGGGACAAATTAGCCCCTCATCAATTGGATTTTTAAGCAATATACACAAGGAGCTGTGACAAAAGATTTGTCACAGCTTCTCTAATCTTAATGTACTTAGTTTAAAGAATAAGCGGCAATTCCTCATAGGACAAGCGACGTTCATCAATTAATTCTCGATACCAATAGGCTGATTTTTTCAAAGAACGGGTACGGGCAGCATTTCTTTCGATCCGCACCAGCCCATAGCGGTTTTTAAAGGCATTCATCGGTGAGATACAGTCGGTAAAAGCCCAGAGCATATAACCCTCGCAATTCGCCCCTTCTTCCACTGCTTTTAAAAGCCAATAAAGATGTTGGGAAATGAATTGGATCCGATAGTCATCTACTACCTGACCATTCTCATCCATGAACGCCTCTTCATTCTCCCGACCCATGCCATTTTCTGTGATCAGCCAAGGAATGTTGCCGTAATTTTCTTTGAGGTAGTTTGCCATGTCATACATGACTTTCGGATAGATTTCCCACCCTCTAGAACGATTCATTTGTTTGCCAGGAAGATCAAAGTTCTCATAGAATCGCTCCGGATGAAACGGTGTTTCAGCATTCCACTGATAATAAGGTGCCCGCACACGCTTTGGATAGTATTGATTGATTCCTAAAAAATCAACCGTATGTTGTTGGATCACTTCTAAGTCTTCTTTTGCAGGATCAAAATAAATATTATGCTCTTTACATAATGCAATCAGTTCTTCGGGATAAATGCCTTTAATCATCGGATCAAAAAAGACTCGGTTGAAGAAAAGATCGTACATTTTTTTCGCTTGCTGATCTTCTTTCGAAGAAGAACGAGCATACACCATTTCAGGATTCAATACGCAGCCGATTCTGCCTTGATAGCCTTTTTCATGATATGTTTTTATCGCTAATGCAGAAGCTAATGTTTTATGATAATTCCATTGCATCCATTTCTTCGTATTTTGTTCATGGGGCCAGCGAATCGCATCAAGATAGCAACGGGTCTGGATCACGATAGGTTCATTGAAAGTGAACCAGTGCTTGACCCGATCACCATAACGTTCAAAGGCGATTGCTGCATACTTGCTATACAATTCGACAACATACCGAGAACTCCAGCCATCATACGTGTCTAATAAGTAAGCAGGTAATTCATAGTGTTCCAGACACAACATGGGTTCTACTCCTGCAGCAATCAATGCATTGATCACCGCATCGATATGGGCTGCATATTCTTCATCGACGATCAACTTCTCATAGTCGGTAAAAAAGCGTGCCCAATTGATGGATGTGCGATAATGTGTCAGATGAATCTCTTTCATCAGCTCAATGTCTTCACCATACTGTTCCATGAAGTTCGTTGCAACGGCCGGTCCATAGCCTTCATGCCAGACAAAACGCTCTTGTTGATACCATTGATCCAAGAAAGAATCCTGACCCGCTTTTTTTCCTTGCCAGCCTTCTGTCTGCCAAGCAGAAGAAGCGGCCCCTAAGATAAATGTTTCTGGTATTTCAATTAACATAAGCCTCTCCTTTTTATGCCACTTCGTTCGTTGAACGATTCATTACGATAACGAATGGCAAATAAATAATGATCGATAATAAAATACAGATGATTTGTGTGACCACTGCACCGATGTCTCCTGCTGTAGCTAAGTAGGCATTGACGATTGGCGGCATTGGCCACGGTACCATCACAACCGCTTTTGCTGCAAAACCGATGGATGTAGCAATATAACCCACCGTGCCGGTAATAATCGGGGTCAGAATAAATGGAATCGCCAAGATCGGGTTCAGCATGATCGGCATACCGAAAATAACAGGTTCATTGATATTGAAAATGCCTGGTGCTAAGGACAGCTTCGTGATTTGACGCATATCTTCACGCTTGCCTGCAATCAAGATAGCAATCAGCAAGCCAATGGTGACACCTGATCCTCCCATACTCATATACATATCCCAGAATGGCATCGTAATGATGTTAGGCACTTCTTTTCCTGCCTCAAAGGCTTCTGTATTCACGGCGATAGCCGCTAGCAGTAATGGTTCACGAATTGGTTTGACCATCTGATTGCCGTGGATACCAATGACCCAGAAAACTTGTGCAATAAACATCAACAACAAGATACCAGGCAGACCTTGTACTATCCCTTCTAATGGTTTTTGCACAATATTATAAATGATATCGTAAGCATACATTCCTGTGATGGCTTTGATAGCAAAGCCAACTGTCGCAATGATCGTTACTGTTAATATTGTAGGGAAAAGCGCCGAGAAACTTGCTGAGACATTGGCAGGAACACTTTCCGGCATCTTGATTTGCAATCTTTTTTGGCGGCAAAGCCAGGCATAAAGTTCAATTGATAGGATTGCCACGAACATGCCCAAGAATAAACCTTTCGTATCTGTATATTGTTTCGCTAAAACATTCTCGGCAATAACAGTAGCATCTTCATGTAAGAATTCAAAAACCATCGGATTGACCGATAAGTAAGACATCACTGCAATGATCCCAGGGAAAACACCATCGATTTTGTTCAGTTTTGCCAGTTCGATCCCAATTAAAAAAACAGCATAAATCGTTAGAAAACTAAGTGTTACATAACTGACTGCCGAAGAGATCGGCTTTAGATTTTCTAAAAAGCTGAGCGCATCAATTTTTGCTAAGCCGTTCTCCGAATCAAAAACCATTGCTGAAAATAAGGTCCCAAAGGCACCTGTGATAATGACTGGTATCAAAGCGGCAAAAGCGTTCTTAATTACCATGATGTACCGCCAACTATTGATTCTCGTAGCAACTTTACCTAAGCCATTTGCCAATCGATCCATAAACCCTTCCATTTTTACTCCTCCTAACTCCTCTTTGATTAACCAAAATAAACAAACCAAATGCAACCGATTACAATCTCAATTTACTGGATTTTTTTCATTCTGTAAATCGTCGAAAGAAGCAAAAAGCTGAGTATGTAAACGTCGAGGTTTACATACTCAGCAAAATCGATTATGCTTCAAAAAAGGAGGAAATGATTTGGCTTACTATCATGATATTGCAGCAGATATTCGTACACAAATCAGTCATGGAAAGTATGAGAAGAATCAGAAGCTGCCTAAACAAACTGAATTAGCCATTACGTATAAAACTAGCCGAGTAACCATTCAAAAGGCGTTGAATTTGTTGCAAGTAGAGGGAATCATCTATGCCAAAAAAGGCACTGGCACTTTTGTCAGTGAAGCCTATTCTACCTTCGATTATAACGCCCGAGTGAACCGCGGATTAACCAAGCGCTTAGGAAAGACTGGCAAACTCACAAGCAGAATCATTTCCTTTGATACGCTTTTGGCTGATGAGCAAGAACAATCAAAATTGAGACTTGGTAAAGAAGATCGAATTTATGATATTGTTCGTTTGCGATTATTGGATGACGTCCCGGTCGCGCTGGAATATACCATTATGCCAGTCGCAGTGATTCCCGGCATCACCGAAGAGGTTCTCAAAGCTTCCGTTTATGAATATATTTCCAATACATTGCACTTACCGATTGGCACATCGATTCGAAGGATCAAAGCCGACCGTCCAGATATCTATGACCAGCAGCATTTGATTTGTTCCCCCAATGACCCCATTTTAGAAGTCGAGCAAACGGTTTACTTAGAAAATGGGATACCTTTTGAATTTTCACAATCCCGGCATCGATACGATATGGGTGACTTTATTGTCGCTAATAACTGATCTCTTTTTTTGATCGGTCAAAAAGCCCGCCATTTCTTGCTGCATTCTGCAAAAATGGTGGGCTTTCCTCGGTTACTGCTATTTTTTTGTTTCTATCACTTGCGATTTCTACCTGATTCTTTCTTATTGCGGCTGTTTCTAGTACTTGCGATTTCTACCTCATTCTTTCTTATTGCGGCTGTTTCTAGTCGATATACCGAGTGACAACTGCTAATTCCGGCTCATAAGCAGAACCAGTGATCTTTGTTTTCATGACTTTGGAGCCTGGGGTCTGTGAGTGGATCATCTCGTCTGCACCTAAATAAAGACCGACGTGATGGACTTTTCCTTTTCCCTCTTCATATGCGAACAACAATAGATCACCTGGCTGCGCCTGTTCATAGGATCGCTGCACACCCGCTTGCGCTTGTTCAATGGTATCCCGAGGAATCAAAATACCATTGACCCGATGCAAACTATACATAAACCCTGAGCAGTCAAAGCCACTGCTGCTGATCCCTGCCCATACATAAGGCAAATCCAGAAATTGTTCTGCCATCTCGATCAATTGTCGGGGAGTTGTTGAGTTTCCTTGATCGATTCGTTGGGCTTGTGTTTTAGAAATTTCAGCTGGTCCTTCAGGTGTCATCACATGATACCACTCAGCGTCCTCAAAAAGCCAATCCAGCAGTGTTCCGAAAGAAAGGATTCTTTGATGATCTTTGAATTGCAGGACAGCAGTTGGTTTGATTACTGCTACCTTCTGATTTTTCCCCAATCCATATTTCTCGTCTATGACAGTCAATACGTTGCTAGGAACATACCCTGGGTAGCCTCGAAGATTTTTATTACTTGCTTGGTCTAAGACAATGATTTCTGCCCATTCTTCTTTTTCTTGAACGACTTCGACAACGGTCCCATAAAGAATCTCTGAATCAACCAAGTCCTCTTCATAGAGAGTCATTGCATCTGCTGCTGATAAAAACGAATGGACTGCTTCTAAAGGTTGCGCATTGATTTTTGTTAAAACTGCATTTTGCTGCGGCTGTTTCCATAAAAAAGTCATAGCTGCTTGGACTGCTTTTTTCACTAGGTTCTCCTTTGCTGATTTATTGATCATTCTCTTCTAACTTACTGCTTGTTTCTTTACTCTAGGGAAACATTCTTGTAGTCATAGGCTGCACCGACACTATGGACCACTAAGCCTTTGATTTTAGGGGAACGTAAATGAGCCTCTGCGCTTTGAAATAATGGAATCACGCCCAATTTTTCATTCAAAATCTGCTCAGCTTCCACCATATTTTGCCAACGTGCTTGAGGATCGTTGGCATATGCATCGGATGCTTCTGAAATCAAGTTATCATAGGTATCATCTAACCATTTTCCGCGATTGTATGAACTATCTTTTTTGAAAAGTTCCAAGAAATTGATCGGATCTGCATAATCACCGATCCAATTGTTCATGACCATTTCGAAATCTCCGCTATTGGAACGATCTAATCGCACAGAAAAAGGAACATTGGTCACTTCTACAGTCAATCCTTCAAGGGTCTGTTGAAGCGTTCCTTGAATGTATTCGGCTAATTTTTTTGATTGATCGGTATCTGAGGTGAGTAATTCAAAGGTGAGGGTATCTTTTCTTAGTTCGGATTTTGCTTGCTCCCACAATTTCTTGGCTTGTTCTTCATCATAAGGCAGCGAAGTCCCTGCATCTTTAACAAAATCTGTTTTCGTTTCAGGATTAAAGGCTAGATCAGAAGGAACAAATCCAACAGCTGGAAGTGACCCATTACCTAAAATCTGATCAACGATTTGCTGACGATTAAGGCTATAGGAAATTGCTTGCCGCAACTTTTCATTCCGAAACGGTGAGTCCTCCGCTGCTTGATTCATTTCTAAATACTGGGTCGTCGCGCTCGGTTGAACAACATAATCCTTGTGATTTACATTTTGCATCGCCAGTTCTCCACTCAATGTGATGTCATCTGCTTGCCCGCTTTCATACAAATTATAGCTAGTTGAAGATTCTTTGACGACATCAAACTGAACTCCGGATAACTTCACTGACTCTGCATCCCAATACTCAGGATTTTTCTTGAGTGTCCATTGAATATCTGTACCTGGACCATCATAATCCTCCAATGTGAAAGGACCATTGTAGACTGCATTCGCACTTGTTAAGGCATATTGATCCCCATGTTCTTGAACAACCGCTTCACTCTGCGGGAAAAAAGTAGGAAAAGCGAGTAAAGATTTAAAATAAGGCGTTGCTTTTTCCAATGTAATCTTCAATTCATGACTCGTGACGGCTTCGATCCCTAGTTCACTTTTATCCTTCGTTCCATCGGAAATAGCTGCAGCATTTTTGACTGGTGCTAGCATGTAGGCATAGTTGGAGGCGGTAGCAGGATCAACCGTTCGTTGCCAGCTAAAGACATAATCCTCTGCTGTGACAGGTTCCCCATTGGACCATTTGGCATCTTCTCGTAATTTGATCGTGTACACCACCCCATCTTCACTGACCATTGCGTCTTCACTCGCACCGGCAATCACGGGTTCATTGTTTTCATCGAGGCGATAAAGTCCTTCATAGGCATTGTTCAAGGTAATAAAACTGTAAGAATCGGTTGCTAACGACAAATCGGCGCTCCCCATTTCAGCAGAAAACTGAACATTCAGCATTGGCTGATTGGCATTTGCTGACTTGGTTGAATCTGTGGTTTTCGATGACGGCTGTTGACAGGCTGCTAGAAAAAAGCTACAAACGATGAGTGATCCGATAACTCTTGCTTTGGTTGTCATTCTTGACGCCTCCTATTTTTCAGATAATTCTAAAAATTCTGTTTTGTTAAGTGAAGTTTACCGTGATTCGAATCTTTCTGTCAAATTCCCTTACTTGAAAGAATCTTCAAAGATACCTAGAGAAAGGTCCTATGGAGAGATCTTTCCTAGCTGTTCTTAGGTAGGAAAGAAACATCTTTTTTCACTAAGCAAGTATTTTCTAAGAAAAATACCGACCTAATTGACAATCATTCTCAATTACAGCTATACTAATTGGAAAATGATGATGCAAAGTCAAATCGTGCATTTACCACAAAAAGGAGTGTTGGTCATGTATATCAAAACTGTGACATTTGAAGTTTTAGCAGAAGCAAAAGAAACATTTTCAGAAAAGATCCGCAAAGATATCGCCTCGATGAAAACGTTTGAAGGCTGTCTCCAATCTGAATGTTGGATCAACGAAAAAAAAGCATCAGTCGATTTTCAACTCGTCTCAAAATGGCAAGAAAAGAAACATTTCCAAGCCTGGCTAAAGCGGCCCGAACACTTGCAAAAACACAGTGAAGCTTATCGTGCAGAAAAAGAAGGAAACGGAAAACCTTCCGTAGTAATAAACAAGAGTGGACAAGATTATTCCTTATTTGACGACTCACTTGTATCTTTCAGCAAGAACTGAGTTGAAACTTATTTCAAGAAAGTTCAGCTAAAAAAGAAGGGCAGCGCTTGCCGATGAGAATCCATTTCATCTGACAAGCGTTGTCCTTCGACTGCGTATCGCGTATTTGTCGTGTCAGCCCACCACGGTTAGTTCGTGGAGTGTCTGCCCGGATGGGTCTTTTAACTGCAACCAACCATTGGTTCCTCCGTAGTAAAGAAACAGACCAACCTCATTGACACTTTTTAAAATAACTTCTTCTATCGTGCAATGATCCTTAATCGCTGCTTGATGATCTTGGCGGATTTTTTCTCCTAAGCGAGCAGAAAATCCCAAGGAACCGTCTTTATTATATGGAATTTCTTCGGCTAATTTTGCCCCTTTTTCGATTCGCATTTCATTGCGCTTTTGCCAATAAACAGTTGCCTGACTTCCTTGATAGTCAATATAGAAAGGTCGATCCTGCAATTCTTTTTTCCATTGATGCCTTGCTTTTGTTTTTTTCACTGGATCAAGGGAAGTGGTATTTTGGTAATAGCCAAGTTTATCTAACAATAAGTCAAAATTTTTTGCGCAAGTTGCAATGAGCTCACTTTGCTCACCTGGGATCGCTTCACTTTTTTTCTTCAACAAACCATACTTCTCCTGATAATAATGTGCAAGGTAAGGTGCCTGGATTTCCCAGCTAGGAGTAATACTAATGATTCGATCATGGGGCTGAGTCAAGTCCAGCAATGTATCCGTTGTAATAGCTGTTACCGCATGATTCTTAACAAGAAAAAACACAGTATTATCAAGCTGTGTCACACGATCATGATCTGCAATTTGTAATAAACCTTGTTCATTGGGAAGCTTAAACAGTAACTCCTCTTCTTCTAAGATCACTAATTCAGCTCTCATAACATTCTCCTCCAGGCGTACGATTTTAATTTATTGTACCATCATTAAGTCTTTATTGAAATTTATTGGCCGCCTAACAGTTTATCGCAGCATACAAAAAACGATGATAGCAGAAAATAGGAGCCTTAACTATTAGGCAAGTATTCTGCCCTTGAAAGTTACTGTCCCAGACAGCAAAGGATACTCTTTGCTGAAAAAATTTGGCTAACATCGTAAACATTATTGATTAAATTGTTATTTTTAATTGTTGAGCTCATTATTTTCCTGTTTTTAAACAATAAGCTTCTGTCTTTTTTTAACTAAAAAAACATTCGACTAAAGCTGGTCCATAGATTTCATTATACCGAGCAACGACTCTTCCACATCGTTCCTCGATTTCGTCATGATCAATGCCATCATATCTTACGACACTCATCACCACACAATTTTCCATTTTTCGGATTACCTCACCGATGATCCTCCTTTGCATACCTACCGGTTTACATTCATACGCTTTTCCTAAAACAATGTTATCACAATTCATAATTTCCACCTTCAAATTTAATTTTTCTAATTATGTTATCATAATATCATCGTTTTTTAATAATTAAAAGTAATACGCATTGATTCGCACAAAAAACCAGTACAGACAAAAAAACCAAACGAATAGAAGTTGCCTCAGAAACAAGCCGGCAATTCAGCAACTTCAAGAACTAAAGTTGCGCTTTCTATCGTTTGGGTATTTCTTTTGTACCAGCGAACACGATTCGCTGCTCGTTTTATCAATTACGCCGTGCAGCTACTAGCGAAGCGGCAAATTTTTCTAAGAAAAGTTGATCGATCTCGTCATAACTACTTGTTTTCGAACTATCGATATCTAATACTCCGATCAGTTGGTCATTGTCCAGCATTGGCACAACGATTTCTGACATTGCTGCCGAGTCACAAGATATGTAGTTCTCATGTTCTTTGACATTATCGACGATCATAGTCTTTTTCTCAGCAGCGGACTCCCCGCAGACCCCTTTTCCTAACTGGATGCGGGTACAAGACACGCGACCTTGGAAAGGACCTAGAATCAATTCGCCTTCTTGAAACAGATAATAGCCGGCAAAGACCGTATCTGGTAACGTTTCATTCAGCAATGCGGAAGAATTAGCCAGATTCGCTAACCAGTTACTCTCCGCTTCTAACAATCCTTTTAACTGAAGTAGCATCAGCTCGTATGCTTCTTTTTTCTCCATATCCATCACCTCTGCTATTGATTATAAGCAACTCGCAGAGTTTTGTCTTGGTAGAATTCTTGAATTTCGAAAACTCTTTCTTCTAAAATGGTTTCTTTCCTGTTTTCTTGGAAGAAACATTATGAAAGCATTACTGTTCTTTCCGCTCCTTTGCTCCTCAAGACCATCCCGATCGTCAAAAAAATCAGGCATCAATAACTGTAAATCTTGTTTGTTGATATTGAGGGACTTCTAACTCATCCAAAATAGCTTTTGCCAATGTTCCGCTAGATGTGACAGATTGTCCGGCATCATTTTGAAGCAAGTGATCTTTTCCTAAAATAGCCGGTTTAGCTTCCCCAGCTTGGAAAAGGTTCCCTGGAGAAATTCCTACCCAATCAACATTTTTAACAGTTAATAAAAAATTGTACTCGTCTAATTGATTTTCTGGAATCGCGATCCAGCTTTCACTATCAGGTGCTTTTTTCAAGTCATTAACATTCAAGTCGCCAGAATCATTCAGTAAACTACCCGCCCCTAAAATGAAGAACAATCTAGTTTTCTTTCCACGGAAAAGATGGATCAAACGGGCTGCTAAGTCGACATGTAGATAGGCTTGATCAGGGCTAGTAGCAAACGCATCAATGATAGCATCAAAACCTTCCAACTCGCCTCTTTTCAATTCAAACGCGTCTTTGGTTATTGTTTTGACAGAATTCCCAAACATTTCCTTTGCTTTTTCTTCATTGCGTACGATAGCTACGACTTCATGTCCTCGTGCGCTTGCTTCCCGATAAATCGCTGAACCAGCATTTCCTGTTGCACCAATAATTCCAATTTTCATTGCTCTCTTCCTTTCATCTTTAAACTTGTACATGTAGAAAAACACATGTAACTTTTAAGGTTACATGTTGATTATAAAAAGAAAGCTCCTTTTCGTCAAGCATTTGCTTTTGAAACGGAGCTGTCTCTCTTCATTTTTCAGCAGCCACATTGAGTTTATCTATGATATCTGCTAGTGTGATCTGTTGCATCTCTAACTCAATTTTTTTTTGCAGACGCTCATAGGTCTCATCTAGAACTTCCTGAATGCTACCGCCAATCAAACAATTAGGATTGGTTTTTTTGTCAATATGCAACAATCGTTGGTCCTTTTCAACACTTGAATAAATGTCTAGCAAAGTGATCTCTTCGGATTTTTTTAGTAATTTAGGTTCAGCTTTTCCCCGTTGACTCTCAATCAAGCCAGCTGTTCGCAAATCACTCATGATTCGGCGGACATAGGCTGGATTGGTCTCGACACTTTGAGCAATTCGATCACTGGATAGATCGGTTCCCTTCAACATTTCAATATAGGCCAGAATATGAATGGCATCGCTGTATTTCGTTGAGTACTTCATCCCTTTGATGTCCCTTCAAAAATATACTTTTAGTTATCATACCTTTTTTTAGGGAATTGTTCAAAGAGTTGGGGCTTTTCAGCGCTTTTTGTCGTTTGGTTAAGGCAAATAGGTGATAGGTAAGAAGTACAGCTAATGCCGGTTTTTCTTTGCTGATCAACTTCTAATGTCTTTGTCTCTGCTTAATCTTCTTCAAAATCTGCTACTGCAGTGAGAAGCGTGTTGACATGTTGGATATTCTCTTTACCAAATTGTTCATAATCCAATGGATCTCCTGTCAATGTGCGGTTGAGGAAGCCAATCACCATCGGCATATTCATTCCTGCATACAGCTCAAATGTCGCACCTTCCATGATTAACCGAGAAGCCGCATTGCATGGGGTTCCTCCTAGCAGATCAGCAAAGACCACAGGGTTTTGACTGTCAGCGATGACAGCTGCTAGTTTTTGGCGAAAATCATCGGCACCTTCTTCTGGTAATAATGGGACTGTCTGGATCTCTGACTGAGGCCCCATGATCATTTCTGTACTTTTTTTCAATTCTTCACAAAACCGGCCATGACTAATCAAGACTAATTGCTTTTCCATCAACTTCCTACCTACTTTCCATCTACTTCGAAACAACTCCTAACGCCGACAGTGCCACACTGACGATCAATACGACGAAAATTGCTTTGGTTGATGTCATGTTTTTCTTTCCTAACATCCAATAGACAATGCCGACAATAGCTGCTGGTAAGAGCCTCGGCAAAATCATATCAATATTGTTTTGCATATTCAATGTGACCTCACCAATACTTGGTGCCCAAGCAAATTTTACATTGACCATTGTTGCCACTAATGCTCCTACCATAAAAACACCCAGTAATGTCGCTGCATCTGTTAATGCTGTTAAGCGGCTTTGCATGGTTGTCACAAGGGAAATACCTTCTTTATAAGCAAATTCCAGTTGTTTCCAACGAAAGATCATGACTACGATTTGTGCAGCGATCCAGATAAAGATGCCGATCGGATTTCCATTGATGGCCATATTCGCAGCCAATGCACCAAAAATCGTTGGCACTAGGGCTGCGAAAATCGAATCACCGATCGCTGCGAAAGGTCCCATCAACCCGGCTTTCAACCCTGAAATGGTATCTTTTGCCTGAAATCCCTCTTTTTCTTCGATCGCTAGATCAATCCCCGTGATAATGGTATTGAAGAAATTTGATGTATTAAAAAACTGTGTATGCGTTTTCATCATTTCTTTTAATTCAGGGGTGTTGTCCCCATAGATTTTACGTAGTTGCGGCAAAATGGTGTACAAGTAACCTGAGCCTTGCATCCGTTCATAGTTCCATCCTAGTTGGAAACCAAATAGGCTGCGCCGATTGATTTGTTGGAAGTCTTTTTTCGTTAATTTAACATTAGATTTCATCGTCTTCAATCTCTCCTTCCGAATGCTGCTCGTTTTGTGCGGTATTAGTTGCTGGACGTGCTTGTCCATTTTTGTAGCTGATAGCGGCAAGTGCGAAACCAATTAGTGCGATTGCCAACATTGGTAATGCGTTGAAGGTACCGCTGAAATCTTTTACAACACTTGCTACACTGCTGCCCAATAGTTGGATATTGCTAAATACCGTTGTTAATAATGCTGTCAAAACAAAGCCTAAAATAAGATAAGGAAAATGTTTTTTTACTGGTAAATAACGAAGTAAAATTGCAAAACCTACAGCTGGTAAGACTGCTCCGGCAACGGATAATCCATCGCCTAACCACTTTAAATCACCATTCAAATAACTAACAACGTTTTCGACTAATCCGCCACCGAAAGCCAACGCGAGAAATACAGGAACAAGTCGTGATAGCGCCCACGGTGCTGCGCCCAACAAAAAGTTTCGTTCGATGGCTTTGAAATTCATATTTTCCACGTGGGTATCGATTCTATGAGCAAAATACGTATTCGCAAAACGAGCTAAAATATCTAATTGAATCATCAAACTAGCTACCGGTACAGCAATTGCAGCAATTGCCTGTTCTGGATCCATTCCTAATGCAACAGAGAATGCCGTGGCCAAAACCGTTCCCGAATTGGCGTCGATCCGCGAAGCACCGCCAAAAGTTCCTACACCAAGGACTGTCAGTTGCATACTACCACCAATCAATAAACCGGTTGTGATATCTCCCATCACTAACCCTGAAAAAAGACCAGCAAAAACGGGCGCACTCATTGAAGAATAGATCTGTAATTCATCTAGAATCTGATAACCTGCATATAATGATAATAATAAAATTTGCCACCAATGAATTTCCATATTGATTCTCCTATCTTTCTAAAAGGCTCATAAAGTTTTCAGCTTTATCGCTAGGGACCATTTGTGCAAAAAGTTTCACACCTTTGCTAGCAAGTTCTTTGAAATCAGCAATATCTGCGGGAACAACATTGATTGACTTGGTAATAGACTTTGTTTCAGCTGTTTGGGACATGTTTCCAACATTTATTTCAGTGATCGGCACACCTAATTCCACTAGTTTGAGCAAACGGTCAGGTTTTTTAGCAACAATCAACAACCGTTGAGAATCATATCTTCCAGCCAAAATATTGGCAGCTGCTTTCTCAATCGGCAAGATACTTAACTTGACCCCTGCAGGCGTTGCTAATTTCAAGCCACTCTTTTCGATTGGATTTTCTGCTACATCGTCGTCCACAACCATAATTCGGCTAATATTCAGCTTGGTCGTCCATAAGTTTGCCACTTGTCCATGAATCAATCGTCCATCAATACGTACACCAATAATACTCATACTTTTTTCGCCTCCATCGTTTTATAAACCGGTTCTTTTCTCAAATGTACTTCTTTTGCAAAGCAGCCCTCCGTTTCAAAAATAATGATTGTATTTTCCCCGTGATTCAAAAATCCGCTTGGTACGTACAATGATAAAATTGGGCCCACTTCCCAAAAGCGTCCAACAGTGACATTGTTGACCAGAACAACTCCTTTGCCGAATCCTGTCAAATCAATAAAAGTATCTCTTTTTTCCTCTAGCACAAAGGAATAACGATAAAACCCGGGTTGTTCTGGATGCCAGTCCCGCGTAAAATCAATTGCTGATGACTTACTGAAGTCTAGCCAGTAATGAGTCCAGTTGGTCACAAAGTGCAGATCAGCCATCACACCTCTACGAATCCCTTTTCGCTGGGTCTCTGCTGTCAGCTTATGTCCATAGTTGACTCGCCCCATATTTTCTACTAGAATATCCAATTGATTTTCTTCTGCCGCTTGCTTAATCAATAAGTCTTCACCAATTTCTCCTTGATATTGCGTTGCAAGGAATGTTTCATTCAAGAAAATCTGGGCACGATCATTTCCATCAATGATCCGGAGCTTTTCTGTTTCCGCGTCCCGCCGTTTCTTCGTGCGGTACAACAAATAGCCATAAGGATGGTCCAATTGTTCCATCGTTTGCGGATAAACCGTCTTGACCGACTGACTGATTTGATCGATAACAGAAAACAAACTGACTTTATCTTGTAGTTGAAGTTCCATTGATAGAGATGTTTTGCTGCGCGGTTCGTGCTGTTCATATTCTGGAAAATGTTCTTTTAGCATTTTCTGCAATGCGTAATACTTTGCTGTCGGATTCCCTTGCTCATCCAATGGTGCATCGTAGTCATAGGAAGTGACCTGCGGTAAATCGACTGCGCCTCTAGCCGAACAACCATTCATAAATCCAAAATTAGTTCCCCCGTGAAACATATATAAATTGACACTACCGATTTCCAAAGCTTCTTTGACTGATTCAGCGAGATCATCTGGGTCTCTCCGAATAATTGGTTCATTCCAGCGATTGAACCAGCCATCCCAGAATTCCATACACATCAAAGGCCATTTTTTGTTGTGCTGATCAAAAAAATCCTGCATCGCTGCAAAGTTTTCTTTTGCCCGGGAACCAAAATTCCCTGTGACCAATACATCATCTTCAATCAAGCTGCCAGCTCGTAAGGCGGCTTGCCAAGGACCATCCGAAGTAAATAAAGGCATATCAATGCCACGGTTTATCAGCATTTCTTTGATAGCTCTCAAATAAGCTTTTTCTTCACCATATGACCCATATTCGTTTTCCACTTGGATCATTAGAATGTTCCCTCCATGACTCAACTGGTAGGGAATGATTTTTGGAAGTAATACATCGTAGTATTCCGCCACATGCGCTAAATAGCTCGGATCACATGCTCTTAATCGTCCAGACTCCTTTAGTAGCCAAGCAGGTAACCCGCCGAATTCCCATTCGGCGCATATATATGGAGAAGGTCGCAGGATGACATACAGACCAAGCTCTTGTGCCAAGGACAAAAAATGCTCTAAATCAAGAATGCCTTCAAACTGAAATAACCCTTTATGCGGTTCGTGCAAATTCCAAGGCACATAGGTTTCGACGGTATTAAATCCAAGCGCTTTCAAATTATAAAGAGAGTGCTCCCAATCATCCGGATGGACCCGAAAATAATGAATCGCACCAGATAGTAGTTTAAAAGGAGAACCATTCATTAAAAACTCTTCTTTTATTTCAAACGTAGCCATGTTCTGCTCCCATTCATTAGTAGTCAGCTTTGCAAGGTGAATTGCTCTATTGGACTGGTTGTACTACTTTCTCATGCCACGAAACGGCAGTTTCTCTTATCACTTCATTCAATTGACGAATGTTTTGTGTCCCTTGTTCTGTCAGCCATTCTAAAGTTGCCGCTTCTCCTTTTTCAACAAAAGGAGCGACTGCATCTTTCCAAGTTGCTCTGCCACAGAGTACACCGTTGAATCGTGCCCCAGCATCTTTGGCAAAACGCAATGTTTCCATGAATAATGCCGCTGAGACCCCAGCACTTAAGAAGATATATGGCAAATCTGTTGCGTCGCTTTGTTCTTTAAAATAAGCGGCAGCTTCTTGACGTGTATAGGCGATCTCCCCTGTTGCACCCCCTTCAACAAATGACATGTTTACTGGTACTTCAACCTTTAAGACATCTACTTTATACTGGGTTTTCGAGAATTCTTTCATCATTTCGATCACTTTGCGCGGTTTTGCTTTGGCATAGGAAAGCGATTTCGTATCTACATTTTTAGCATCATATGACAATAACTCTAAATAAAATGGCAGTCCTTCAGCCATGCATTCGCTTCCAATTCGTTCAACAAAAACTTGCTTGTGAAAATTGATTTCCTCTTCTTCATCGCAATCGTAATACAGCAAAAATTTCACCGCATCAGCACCTGATTCTTTAAACCGAATAACTGAACAATCCGGAAGCAAATCAGGAAAGCGACCAGGAACGGTTTGATCGTAACCGGTTTTCTCATATGCTAGCAAAAGACCGCTCTCTGCTGCACGTTTTTGTGCAGCAGGCAACCCATATTCTGGATCCAATAAAATGGCTGAGGCATAGGGCGTCAATTCTTGTGAAATCAGGGTTTTAAACCGCTCAATCGTTTCTTTCGTCGCTTCCATCCCTAAAGCTGACATCATTTTCTTCAGTGCACCACGCTGATCAATCGCCAGGGCGGTAATAATGCCTTCCGGCGTCGATAAACGTTCCATTGCTTGTCTTTTATTTTCGGACCATTCTAACATGCTTCACACTCTTTCCTAATTTTCATATGGATAAATCGTTACACCTTTGACCACACGATTGACTGTTCCACTTGGCGATGGTGTATCTGGTGTATTACCAACCTTCACCGAACAAAGTAATGCGATCGTTTGGGCTACCATGATATCTGCTAAAGCAAGATAGCCATCCGGCAGTAACGAATCTGCAGCTAACTCAAAGGAATCACCACTAAACAATGAACCCTTTTGACCAATTCCAACAACGCGTTGGGCAATACCGTCATTTTTGATTTCGTCCAGCATATCTACATCGTATTTCTGCGTATATGAGTCATTGCTGACAAACAGGAAAACCAATGTTTGCTCATTGACAAAAGATTTGGGACCATGTCTGAATCCTAAAGATGTATCAAAAACGGTTGCGATTTTTCCAGCAGTTAACTCGAGAACTTTTAATTGTGCTTCTCTAGTCAATCCGCCTAAGCTTCCCGAACCTAAGTAAATGATGCGATGAAAGTCTGATGCCAGATACCCTTGGATCTCTGATTCTCGTTGGATGACTTCTTCTCCTAGTCGGCTTAATTGATGAACATATCTTTCTTTTTGCTGATTGCTTGCTTGATCAAAAATAAGTAGCGCAGTCAGCGTCATACAGCTGAAACTGCTTGTCATAGCAAAACCAGCGTCATTGGCTTTGTTTGGCATTAGTAAAACTAGATTTTCTTTTTTTGTAGGCATTTGTGTAGCCAATAATCCGTCTGGTGCACAGGTGATCACGATATGATAGATCTTGTTGACCAGCTGATTGGCCATCTTAACTGCGGCTAGACTTTCTGGACTATTTCCACTGCGGGCAAATGAGACCAAGATCGTTGTCTCATCAGGAATCAGGTATTCTTTTGGCGTAGCAACGATATCGGTCGAACCAATACTTTGAAAAATGAACTGATTCGTATTTCCTTGACTAGTAAGAAACGGAATTAGTGTATCCCCCACATATTGAGAGGTTCCGGCCCCTGTAAAAATGACGCGGATCGGTCGCTCTCCAGCATGTTGTTTCGCATCCGTAAACAAACGATCTAGATCTGCGACTGTTTCTTGATAACGGTCAAACGTCTCATGCCACAGTTCCGGTTGTTGTCGAATTTCTCGGGTAGTATTTTCTGCTCCTAGCTTTTGCAGTTCTTCTTTTGACAACATAAACATTTTCTTTCCTCCAATTCAGTTAGTGGAACGCAGATGCCTGATCTTATAATGAAACTTATCGGCCCGTGCCACACTTAATGTAAATTCAATTACTTCGTTCTCGAGATTATAGGTTGAGCGAACTAAATGGAGCACTGGTGATCCTTCTGGAATATTTAGCAGCTCACTATCTTCTTTCTGGGCAATACTGGCATAAAATTCTTCGTCAGCCGATCGTACCATTTGATTGAAATCTTCAGAAAACAAATCGTATAACGGTTTTATCGATAGCAGTTCCCGAGATAGTGTCATAAATAGCTTCACTGGCAAATAGGATTTCTCGATCATCATTGGCAGATCGTCGGCTAAACGCAAACGGTCTAACTGAAACAAAGGTTCACCTAATTGAACATTCATATGCCCCGCTAAATACTTGGTTGCTTCAATCTTCTTGAAGGCCAATATCTTGGTTTCAGGATGTTTGCCCATTGCCCGCATTTGTTCGGTAAAACTATATGCGCCAGCTAGATCAGTCGCATTTGTCCTTAATTCCGAAACAAAGGTTCCTTTTCCATGTTGTCGATAAATGTAGCCCATTTTTTCCAGTTCTTGCAAGGCTAGTCGCACCGTCGTGCGACTAACGCCATAAAAACTGGTCAACTCTCTTTCTGATGGCAGCTTATCATGAGCGACCATACTGTTTTCGATTCGTTGTTTCAATATTTCTACCAGCTGATAATAAAGTGATTTTGATTGAAATGTATTTTGCATCGATGTCTCTCCTAACTGGTTATAACCACAATACGAGTATAGTAGTGGTATTTTTTATGAGTCAATACTAAGATCAGTTTTTTTTGTATTTTCATTTTTGGTCTTGTTAATATGATTGGTATCATTGACTTTAACAGGCATAAAAGAAAATGAAAAATGATTTTCCAACTATTTTCATTCAAGAACAACTTCTATTTTTTTCTTTTTCGCACTTCAACTGGTATCTTTTTTTTATTAGCTACACTCCTTCATCAGCAAGCGGTTTATCTCAGACTATCAAAAAAAGCGAATCGAGGAGATCAAATATAGGTCCTCAACTCGCTTATTAAACTGACGATAGCGTTATACGTGCTAGACGATTTCCAAGTGGCTCAAAGATAGCTCTCCACCCCTGTCATATGCGGTAATAATCATTTCTGAAGCTGAGAGATCCGTTATTTGCTGATAAGTTCACCCATTGTGAGAAGTAATTGGCAACAGAGATCCCTTTTTCAGTCAATCCCTTGAGATCCATCCATTCTTGCTTCATTCGACTATTGTGATATGATTGACCATTGAATCAGCATGTTTCTGCCCCCTGCAATCCATTGAGCCGCAAGTAAAACAACCTGATTCATTTCTAAAAGATGATTATTCTTTCACAATAGCATCTTTATCCTTCCCAGTTAATCGAATATAAGCTATTTAGAAATTCTTCCCATACTTCTTTTTTTATATCACTCTCTAAGACAAACTCAAAAACTTTTTCAATCTTTAAATTATCGTCATTTAGTCCTGCATACCATTTGTAATCAGGGGCCTCATTTTTCATACGATCCTCAAATAACTTTTCTATACATTTGTCAGTAAGAAAGTTATCTGTTTCTTGACTTGTTCGTTTGTAGAATTTCCATATATTACCATTTGTATACAAAACTTTTTTAAACCATAGTATTTGTCCTAAGAGTTGGCCTAAATCTTGATTCAGTTCATTTCCTGGTTTTTTTGCTTTCTCAAATTCTGATATTAGATCGATTGATTCTAGATCTAATAGCTTCTCATCGACATTTTTTACTTCAACGCAGCCATAAATCAAATTTTTATTCGCTATATTTACACTTCCCCCGGCAAGATTATCTGAATTATCAAACCGTTCATCCAAGATGACAAAATCAGGAAATGAAGATAAGCCATAGAATATCTGACCTTTTGGACTCCTACTTCGCAAGCTTACATCTCTTAAAGATAGCCTAGACATATTTTTGCCAGCCTTAATCATTTCCGCAACTAGATGATATAGGTCATTTTCAATCCAGTTTTGTCTTTTAATCAGGTTTAATTCTCGCATATAGTATTCAAATTTCTGATTTCTCATGAAAAATCATTCCTCTTTATTTACTCATTTCTCTAGCACCTAAATCTCGCTGGACATCGTTTCCCACTTAACACGCTATTTTCATGATCTATTTTTATTGTTTGCCTCCCTTATGAGTTGTTGACATTCAGTATTCATGAATTAATCGTCAGACGGATTAAAGATGGATCTCCAACCCGTCATATGCGGTAATGATCATTTCTGAAGCTGAGAGATCTGCCATCTCTTGATAGGTTCTCCCTCCATTGTGAGAGAAATGATTGGCGACAAAGATCGTCTTTTCAGTCGCTAACTTGCGATCCATCAGCTCCTGTTTCATTTGAATATTTTGCGACCAATTCATATGATTGGCCATCTGGTCAGCATTGGTCTGCCCCGTGCAATCCATTGATACACAATCAAAAATAAACTTATTTGCTTCTAAAAAAGCAAACATCTCTTCCGTCAAGTAGCCTGTATCGTGTCCATAGAGAAGTGTTTTGCCTGTTGGATCTTTGATGACATAGATAAAACAATCTTCGGCAAAATGACCATGTTGTGCCGGTAAAGAATACACTTCATAGCCATTGATCCATGTTTTTTGATACGCTTCCAAAAGATGATACGTCAGGCGTTGTTCATCGTAACGTCCTTCCAATTGGAACGCTCGGTCATAAAAACCTTTCACATAGGCATTGCCATAGACAGCCAATTGAGTCGTGATCCCATTGGCATATCCGGACATTCGATAAGCTAAATCTTCTCCGTAAAAATGATCTGAGTGCCAGTGGGTCAGCAATAATGCTTCGACGCGATTATAATCCACTCGACCACTCAATCGGTGCAGGTAACTGTCCCCAGGAAAATCGATCAAAAGCTTGCCATCATCCAACAACGCTTGCGTTTGGGTCCGAATCTCCCGGCCTTTTTTCTCCATCGCATGACGGCAGATCCTACAATTACAAAATATGGCTGGAACACGTTCTGCCGCAGCAGTACCCAAATAAGTGACTTTCATCCTCATCCCTCATTTCAATTTTTATCTTTGTTTAGGTATAGCATAATTTTTATCGACTTTCATGACTTTTTCGAGATTCTAATCAAACTTTTCTTCGGATTCAATCGAATCCTCAGTCAGAACAAAAGACAATTTTCGGGATACTGTTAAAAAACATGCAGCTACATGATCAGCCTTATTTACTTGCGCATAAGGTATTAAAGCAAATGATAGACCCCTCCTGACCAAAAGAAAAAAGCCCTTGAAAACAAGGGCTTTTGCTTCATCTGATAATAAATGATTAACGACGAATTTCTTTGATACTTGTGAAAAGTCATTAAAGTATTGATATAAAAGTTTTTCTCTTTTTCTGACTACACTTTGACTAAAGCATAGTCACAACACCTATTTTAGATTCTAAAATACCTGCACTTCTACCAAAATCTAATTTTCTAATGAATCAAAAGCAAGCAAAGGCTTTATTCTTTCGTTTGATGTTAAATGCCGATATATTTTTGAAGTTGTACTATCTGTATGACCTAAACGATCCTTTAAAACATCCCAACTGCAATACTCAGCTACTAAACTAGCCATCGTATGACGAGCCAGATGAGTATGGAAATTTTTGTTGATTCCACATCTCTCTACACAGCGCTTAACGTGGTCATTTACATATTCACGACGATAAGGAACTCCACGCTTACCAGGATCAAGATAAACAAATAAATAAGTCTCGTCTACAACAAAATTGCTATTTCTTTTTGTTTTATTTAATACATCAATTAATTCGTGCAATTTCTCCATTACTAACGGTGTGACAGGTACTCTTCTAGCAGAACTAACAGATTTTGTAGTTTCAATTCGAAAATCTTTGCTTTTTCCTTTTACTGCCGTCTGCTTATAAAATAAGATTTCATTTCGTTCAAAATCTATATCTTGAGGTTGTAAAGCAAGTGCTTCACTCACACGACACCCAGTATAAAACAAAACATGAAAAAGAACAGACATGGGTAATTCTTCATAAATGATCCCATAATTTAAAAAAGTTCGCAATTCATCTACTGTTAAAAACTTATCTTCTAAACTATTAACAGACTCTTTTAAATCTTCAACTGTTAACTGATACTTAGGCATTTTTACAAACTCCATTGGATTTTCATTTATCAAATTCTTTTTCTTACAATATTTAAAAATCATATTTAGAACTTGAACAAGAGATTGTAAACTATTTTTAGCATAACCAACATCAATGCCGTCAATTCCTTTTTCTTTTAAAATAAAAAGGAATTTTTGTAGTTCTTCTGAAGATAAACTGCTTAATTTTTTATCACCAATCCATCGATTAAGTATTTTTACCTGTTCTTCTCGCTTATCATATGTTGCCCTCTTTTGTTCGTTTAGTGATCGATAATATTCAAACCACTTTTGACTAACCACATTGAATTTATCATTACTAGCAATTCTTTTTTGCTTATTTCTGTGTTGTTTTTCCATTTCAAGATAAGCTAGCTGAGCCTCACGCTTAGAATTAAAACCTCGTCTCGTAGTTCGAAAAGCCTGAAAGTACCAAGTAATTTTTCCTGTTGCAGTAATATGTTTTTTAAAACGACTCATATTTTCCATTTGTTTTTACCCCCAATTATGAAGGAACCCAACAATCGGAAACTCTTGAAAATCTTTCTATTTATAAAATAATTATACAATATACAGACGAAAAAATAAATTCTACAATTCTCGTAATAAACGAAACTGATCACAAAAGTATTCTTCCTTTCCTTTTTTTATCCACTCCAAAATATCATCTCTAAGGTAATGCCCTTTGATGCCAAACCAGCATCTTGGAAAATTATCTAGTTTTATAAGACGATTTAAAGTACTATCACTTATTTGAAATTGTTCTTTTAGATCTTTATTTGTTAAAACTAACGGTAGTTCATTTATTCTCTTTACTTTATTGATAGAATCCTCTAGCTTTTTGGGATTAAATAAACAATTTTCTAACTCTGATGAATTATTTTTATTGTTATTCTTTGACATGATTATCTCTTCCCTTCTATTATTAAGGATTAATCTATCAGCTGCCTTTGTCAAAAGCACATAGGAATTTCACCTCTCCCCAAGTTTACGGCGAGCCTTACGGAAGTATCATTATCCCAACCTCAAATCATCGCTTTTTATTGACTATAAAAATTATTTTAGAATATTTATCGCTCCTTCTTTATAATAAGAGATCATGGCGTAACTAAAATATGCTCCTTGAAGTGTTAACGTACTGATAGAATATATTTATTTTTCAATGAACAATAGGTTTTCTCCCTAAAAGAATCCGCTAATCTAAAGTATTAGAAGACTCTTTTTGGTAGAAAAAGTAGAAAGGGGAGTTTTTAGCTAGTTAACTTTAAATTTCAATATAGCTTCTATTAATTTAACTTCTAATTGCCTTAGCATATATTCATCCACATAGGTAATAAATTGCCCCACCTCATTAAATCCATTTGTTAAACATAACTTAGCTATATAATTATGATAATGTTTGAGTATCATCTTGATCGAAATTGGATCTTCTTCTAGAGCAGATAGGATAATAGATAGTGGAACTAATGGATACTGCCATTTTTTGGGTTTATCTACCATAGGTCATACCCCATTTTCAATTGTTCAACTGCCTTCGTTCGTTGATACCAGATACCACTTGTACTCATATTGAGAATTCTACCGATTTCAGCATCATTAAAATCGGCAAAATAATAAAGTAGAATAATCTTCCTTCTTATATCCGATAACTGATCAATTGCTGCTGATAACTTCTGATCTGAAATTAATATCTCCATTCCAAATAAGAAATAGACATCTTGTTCATCAAAATTAGTTTGTGGATACTTCCCTTCATTTACATCATTCAGTGGTTCCTCATTATCTTTTATTCTAGTGTTTCGTTTTCGAATAGACTTAGCTTCGTTTCGTAATACTTTTTTGCAGTAGGCATCAAATTGGTGTTGTATAGATTTCTCATTATAGTTTTGTTGCACGATCAATATGCTCCTTTATCCCCTTTCCACTAATACAACAATCAGAGAGTGCCTTTTTTTCGAAAAAACTAAAAAAAAACAAAAAATAATCATACTTTTTAGGTGGAATTTCATTCTCAAAAAAAAAAAAAAACGATTAGTATCACTAATCGTTTTTGAGTATTCCTTGCAAAAGCCAAATTACTTTTATAGTTAAAATTTGATATTGATAATCATCCTTCTTTCGGTAGTGGGTAATCATTTTGATCTTTCTATTCTACTTGATGATTTTTTAGACTCTCTCTTTTTATAATCAATTAGGCCTAAACTTCCCAACAATAGAAGACCACCAAAGATAGTAATCATATTTGTATCCTCTTCACCTGTTTTGGGTAACATTTTCGCTTTTTTAGCTTGTTTCCCTACTTGTGTAGTATCCACTGGGGTGACGACTTCCACTTTACTTCCTTCTGGAAGATTCAGAATGTTGTCCGTTAGGTCAACTCCTTCTCCTTTATGAACTTCTTCTGGCATGATTTGTTCTGGTTCGATTGTTGGAATTGGCTTGATTTCTACCCAATCTACTTTATCTTTGACTGTTACTGGTACCTTAACCGTTGTACTTGATCCATCTGGGAAGGTGACTTTCACTTCTCCTGTACGTTCACCTACTTGTGTAGTGTCCACTGGGGTGACGACTTCCACTTTACTTCCTTCTGGAAGATTCAGAATGTTGT
>OBXM01000072.1_pt1 | contig 138940 bp, 131 predicted proteins | sample 1538141 | NCBI WGS metagenome assembly OBXM01 (sample SAMEA2580153, study PRJEB22360) | human gut metagenome | biome: human gut; feature: human-associated habitat; material: faeces | place: Denmark | collected 2008/2010 | reverse complement strand
ATATTCAATTTTCAATCTGCGTTGGAATTAGATTTATCTAGTTCCGAGAAGTTATTTTGATACCAGTATACCACTAAATATCTTTGCAGGGAACTATGACATTCTGTCCCTGTGGATCTTCACATGCAGCACAATACTCTTTTCTCTTCCCATCCGGTCGTCTGTTTTCAGCATTACCTCCCCGGGAATATAATTGGAAAAACAAATTTTTTCTGCTGAAACCCGGTAGTTGTGCAGCCATTCCCCGGGTATTCTCCGATCAATCCTAATGCTGTCTGTTTTAATATGTCCCGGTATTCCTTCCAATGGAATTTCAACCCTGCCGCCGTCTGAAAGGAAGCCTGCCCAGCCCATATGGCTGCAAATACAGTAAAGTCCTTTCTTTCCGTCTGAGCGGTTTGCCATTTCTACCATTCTTGAACAAATCTTTTCTTCATTTAACATCTCAATCTTCACCTCATAATTCGTTTTGCTTAGCTGTTTCGGATCTTTATCTTTAGTATACCCATCCTGAACAGACGGAAAACATCCCGGCGCGTAGTGCGCATCTTTCAGCGCAAACGACGCAGCATATTCATAGGGTATGCTGTAAGATTCATTTATGTGCAAAAGAAGCCGGGAATGCTCCCGGCTTCTCATATGAAATAGAGGTGTATGATCAAGAAAAGTGTATGAATTTCTTTTTTACAGCCTTTGATCTGGCTGTGGGAAAAACTTAAGGTCTATCCGAAGTATCTCTTCAGTAATCCTTCAAAAGCTTTCCCATGGCGGGCTTCATCCCTTGCCATCTCATGTACAGTGTCATGGATTGCGTCTAAGTTTGCTGCCTTCGCTCTTTTTGCAAGGTCAAACTTACCTGCTGTCGCCCCATTTTCTGCTTCTACTCTCATCTCAAGGTTTTTCTTTGTGCTGTCTGTCACGACTTCTCCGAGCAGTTCGGCAAATTTTGATGCATGCTCTGCTTCTTCCAGTGCAGCTTTTTCCCAGTATAATCCGATTTCTGGATATCCTTCTCTGTGTGCTACACGGCTCATCGCAAGATACATACCTACTTCGGAGCATTCTCCTTCAAAGTTTGCTCTTAAATCTGTCATGATGTCTTCGCTGGCTCCCTGTGCCACTCCGACTACATGCTCAGCAGCCCACTCTCTGTCTCCTGTCTGCTCTTTGAACTTCTCTGCCGGAACTCCGCATGTAGGACATTTCTCCGGTGGAGTATCTCCCTCGTGAACGTAACCGCATACTGTACAAACCCATTTCTTCATAATAATGATCTCCTTTTCTTTTGATTCTATATTTTGTTTTTTTTTATTTTCTGTCCAAGATTCTTTAATAACAGTAATTGTTATTGTTTTCTTGTTGAGATAATAATATCATTTGTTCTTTTATCTGTCAATGGGTTTTTTTAAATTTTTAACGCCCTTTACTTTATATCATTATATTAATATAATTATATGAAAATATGTATATAAGAGAGGTGTAGAAAAATGATCATCAAAGCATCCGCATCATTGCGAAATGACTATACTACTATTTCAAAACTTGCAAAAGAAACCAAGGAGCCGATATATATAACCAAAAATGGCGAAGGAGATTTGGTTCTCATGGACATTGCTGCTTTTGAGAAGAGAGATCAGATTTTACAGCTGCGGGCAAAAGTTCTTCAGGCAGAACAGGAACGAATTGAGGGAGAAAAAACACTCAGTGTTTCAGAGGCAAGAAAAAAATTGCAGGAGCGGGCAAATGAAATGTAAAATTGAAATTCTTCCGACTGCATGGGAAGACCTGAAAAAAATAGAGGATTATTATCTTATACAGTTTGACTCAGAAACAGCACTAAAGGTAAGCGAACACATTTTAGACACCATAGAACACCTGTCGGAATTCCCCAATTCAGGATCTGCAACTCCCGATACCTGGCTGAATGAAAAAAGATACAGAATGGTGATCTGTAAAAAACATATAGCAATCTATCGGCAGATGAAAGACATCATATATATTTATCATATTGCAGATACACAAACGGAGTATACAAAACTTTTTTATTAAAGAAGGATAAGCCTTTTTTCTTTTGTTTCATAAGATTTCTCTAAGGTTTGTTTATACTTCATTTAGAAATGTTTATCTTCTATACATTGAATTAAGTATTGATTCTGATATACTTTAAACATGCCTTAATCCTGCAGGGTACATAATTACCGGATGTATTCCCTGCCTGGTATAATAGTTTTTCATATATATTTTTAATCCTCTCTTTTCATTAAACATAGGACAAGGGTGTTTTAAGACAACTGACCAAAATCAGCTGTTTTAAACACCCTTGTTCTATGTTATTCTCTTTATAATGGAGGTGATAAAATGAAACTTAGAGAGAATTATACCTGCCCTTTAGAACTTGTCCACGACATGATAAGAGGCAAATGGAAAACTATAATTATTTTCCAGCTAAGAAAAGGAAAGTGTTCTTTTTCTGAACTTCACCGCGGCATTGAAGGTATTACTCAAAAAATGCTTTTAGAACAATTAAATGAGTTGAAGCAGTTTGAATTAGTAACTAAAAAAACATTTGAGGGGTATCCCCTCAGAGTGGAATACTATTTAACAGAACAGGGTGAAAAAATGCTTGCTGCTGTAAAGATCATGCAGGAAATCGGAATCGATCATATGCTTCACCATGGCATGAAGGATTCACTGGACAGAAAAGGTATCCCTTATTAAATATTGTATATACGAAAAAGTAAGTAATTTACTTTCTCATATCTTTCTTTTATTCTTTTCTGTAACAACTAATTTCATTACAGAAAGGATATATTAGAATGAAAAAAGCATTATTGATTATCGATGTGCAGAATGATTATTTTGCAGGCGGAAAATATGAGCTGGTTCATCCAGATGAGGCATTAAATATGATCAAAAGGCTGCTCCGGTCATTCAGGGCTGAAAACCTGCCCGTATTTTATGTTCAGCATTTATCTGATTCAAATGCAAATTTTTTTATTCCGGAAACACTCGGGTCATGTATCCACGATGCAATTACTCCGCTTGAAAATGAAAAAATTATTGTTAAGAATTATCCCAATAGTTTCTATAAGACAGACTTACAAAAAGAACTCAGCGATGCAGGAATCACGGATCTCGTCATATGCGGAATGATGACGCACATGTGTGTGGACACAACAGTACGTGCTGCAAAGGATTATGGATATCATGTAACTCTTCTTTCAGATACATGTGCAGCAAAAGATTTAAACTGGAACGGATCAGTTCTGTCTGCCGATACCGTTCATAATGTTTATATGGCCTCCTTAAATGAGAAGTTTGCAGATGTAATGACAAGCGAAGAATATTACAATATGTATACAAAATAAGTTCCCTAAGAATTTTCTAAGATTTGTTTATATTTCGTTTATAATTGTTTATTTTCTATACATTGTATCTCGAAAGGATTCTGATATACTTTAAATATAGTTTTTCATATATTTTAATCCTCTCTTTTCATTAAATATAAAAACAGGTTCCGTCCAACCAGCGGAACCTGTTTTTGTCTTGCTGTTCTTGCTTTTCACTCTGCATGCTGCCTAAGTATTTTTCAGTGCCTTATGAAGGATCTTCGCAACTGTGCCTCCGACGACAGACCCTGCCAGAATTTCGACCACTGCATTGACTCCCACAAATGCACAGATAAACATCAGCGGATTCAGATTGCCCATGGTAGAATTGAGGTTCTGGAAATATTCCGTGTTCCAGTAACACAGCACCATAACTCCCATGAAAAATACAGTATTTAAGAACGGTGCACAAAAACCTCCGATATAATAACAGGCAGTTTTCGCGCTTCCGCCTCTGCTCAGTGCCCTGAAGATCACTCCTGTTAAAAATCCCATAAGCGTCCTTGTAGGCACTGCCACCAAAAAGGCATAAAACGGATTGATCCCAACCAGGACTGCCCCAAATGGATTCATCCCAAAAAATCTTGCAAAACTGATAAGTCCAAATGACAGTCCCAGCACTGCTCCGGCTGCCGGTGAAAAAATCATGGCTCCCACCCCTACCGGGATCGTAAGGAGCGATATTTCCAGTATCCCAAGTCGTAAATATCCAAGCGGTGTAAATGTCATAATAAAAATGATGGCTATGAACAGAGCAATCTGCACCATTCTGAGAACTTTTTTGTTTCCCACTTTTTCAACCTCCTGTATTTCCCTTTATATTACCATGCCGTTACAGGATTCTACAAGTTCTTTTGGAAAAACACTCCTTTTGCCACACCGATCTCACCAGCTGCCGCCTCCGCCTCCTCCGAAGCCTCCGCCTGAGAAACCTCCTTTGTTTCCGCCGCCCGATGATCCTCCGGAAGCATTTACAGATGACGGCTGACTCAGAGAGACTGCGGCAAAGGAAAGGTTCCCCGCCATACAGCTCGGCAGTCTCAATAAAGGAGCGCAGCCCTGACAGCTGCCCCATCCATCGGATACATTTGGGAGTTCTCTTTTTCATAAAGCAGGTCAGCGGCATCATGACTGCCGATGCAGCCAGGACGATTCTTATTTCCATTGTATAATCGAAAATTTCGTTCGCGGATACTTTATATGTATAAAAAACAAAGTACAGTATTTCTGATAAGTAAAAAAGGCTTGCACCGCCTGCGGTCATCAGAGTCCTCTTTGCTCTGGAAAAAGAATACCAGCCGTCGATCCCCCTGCAGCAAAAATACATTCCCAGCCCCATGCCGGTACACAGCAGCGTCTGAACCACAACGCCGACTGCAGTCATGTAAGAATAATGCCCTGTGAGGACTGTAACCCAGATAACTGACAGCAGCGTACATAGAAATGCCACCCTCTGCAGTCTCCACGATGGTTTGGTATAGATTCCCGCTTTGCTTTCCCCGTCAAACTCTTGTATCAGCTGCGTTTTCGCGCTGCTCATTGTCAGACCAAAGTCATTTTTCAGACCATTTAAATAGACAGAGTCTCCGTTCTGAAACAGCCGCCGGAATACGGTGCGCTGATAACTTGGTGCCCCTTCGGGCAGTTCCTTCAGCTTATGCAGCGTCATCAGGTATTCCTCTTCCTCCTCTATCCACAAGCTGCCCTTGTCGGCCCAATACAGTATCAGAGAGAGAATGTCCCTGTCCTCCGCGATTCCATCAAGAACATATCCCACAGCTGCACTGTCCATATTCTGCGGAGGTTCAAATTCTATAGAAGGAATGATTTTTTCATCCCTGCCAAGACACAGATACAGGACAGCCAGCACCGCCAGCAGAATCACAGGCGGAACCCAAAGCAATAATGAGATTCCGGGTTTCCCTTTTACCCCTGCAAATCCCTTCTGTATCTGTCCCGAAAAACAAGTAATCCCACTGCCCACAGGAAGATTTTCTTTCAGAATTCCGGTAATTGTATTCTCTTTTTGATTCTTTCTCAGATCTATGATATCGGATGCACTTTCAGTCGAACCATAGGCTCCATAGTAAAACTCGAGTTTTTCTAAATCCGTGCCCTCCGGAAAGCGCATCGTAAAACGACTTCCCTTTGGAATATCATTCTTCCACTTTGAGGGATAGATATTATAATAGATATACGGGAAAGGCTGGCTCTGCCGCTCAGGTGTCAGCCGGTAAGTAAATTCATAATCACCTTTCCGAACTGTTTCATCACTGTAACCAAAACGGAATACTTTCGCACCGTTCTGCTTGGATTCCTTTATATCGCTGTTCGGAAGTTCAAGCTCTACTCTCGCGAGATATGGAAATTTTTTTATATCTCCATTCTTTTGATATGCCACAAATCCTTTATCGGGAATGTACCGGTAGATGCCATGTCTGTCTTCCAAAAACTTTACTTTGATCTGCTCCGTCACCAGATAATAGCCTTCCCCATCCACTGTGACATCTACGTCATAAGTCTCCGTCTTCATATATAAATCTTTTTTTACCCCAGAATCAAGTTCCTCCGTAAGACGGTCGAAATACCCGCCTTTTATAAGCAAAAAAGCCAGCAGCACCAATAATGGAATAAAATTCTTCAGGCTAAAGTTCTTCATAAATATCCCCTCTCTTTTATGAATTATTATAACATTTCCCGGTTTTTTTTTCTTTTCTGAATCTCTGCCTCTGCAACTTTTCTCCCCAACATCTTCTTCACATGGATATGCATGCCATAAACCTCCAATTCAAAGGTTGTGCCGTCTTTTGGAATAGAATGAAGCCGGCTGAAAACCAGTCCTCCAAGGGTATCATAGTCCGGATGATCCGGGATCTCCACCCCCAGCTCTTCCGCAAGCGTATTCAGTTTCACTGCCCCTGAGCATCTCCACAAATTCTCGGCAGCCTTGCTGGTCTCAGCAGATCCTCCAGGCTCTTTTCCCTGCTTTCATTCAGATTCATCAAAAAGTCTCTGGCATTTAGGATTCCCCGGATATCATTGAACCCTTTTGCATAAACCGGGAATCTGGACAGTCCGCTTTCCCGGATGATCTTCAGGATTTCTTCTCCGGACTGTGCAAGAGAAACTGCCGTCACTTCAGAACAGTGTGTCATATGGTCCCCTGCCGTAGTGTCACCGAATTCAAATACATTTTCAATCCATTCCTTTTCTTCACTGTCGATGGTTCCTTTTTCTTCACCCAGTTCCATCATCAGACGAATTTCTTCCTCTGTCACAGTTTGTTCTTCTGCTTCTGTTTTCATGTGCAGGATTTTCAGCACAATGTTAGTAGACGCCGACAAAAACCATACCACAGGTTTCATAATGAAAGCTGCCCCAGAGACAACACCGCATGATATCTTTGCCACGGCGAAAGGCTTCTGCATGGCGATTCGTTTTGGAACAAGTTCTCCGAAGATCAAAGTAAAATAAGATAAGATTAGTGTAATCAATATAACCGCTATCGTATCCAGTGCGTCCGCAGATATGGCCGTAAAACCTATATCATCATAAATCCAGGAAACAAGATATCCGGAAAAGTTATCTGCCGCAAATGCACTGCCCAAAAATCCGGCCAGCGTGATCCCGATCTCATAAATGCTGCTATTGGTATCATGGTCAGAATACTGCTGATGAATCTTGCCACTCTGGACCCTTCTGTATAAATCATATCCTGATAATAATTCTTTAATTTTTCTTCTGTTGCTTCTACTGCCCCTGTCATTCGCTCCGGAATATTCATCGTCGAAAGAAATGGTTCCTCCTGTGTAAAATTTAATCTGTGAAGATCTTATTTTTTTCGGGAAATGTATCGTAAACCGACTTCCTTTTGGAATAGAATTCTTCCACTGACCGGGAAATACATTGTAATAAATATAATGATATTCTTTTCTTGATGATACGGTGTCAGCTGATAGCTGAATTGATAATTTCCATTCTTTTTATCATACGATGCATATGTATTGATATTATTTACATCTAATTTCAAATCAGCATAATATAAAAGTTTATGCTCCTTATTCTCTTTATCTTTATAAGACTGCATTCCGCGAACCGGTATGTTCCGATAAATACTGTGCCTGGGTTTAAGAAAATCCACCTTAATTCCTTCGGTTATAAAATAACTCCCATCTGTTTTCAATGTAACATCCGTCTCGTATTGTTCTGTCCGCATATTTTGATATGCCCCCTGTCTCAAACTTTGTGTGTCATTTTTACAACTATTGTCATTATACTATTTCCATACTCATTTGCCTATATCTGATAATTTCTTCAGACAAAAGTCTTCCCTATTTTTATCCCTCCTTAATGTATATCCACCTGTAAAACGTAACCATGGAAGCAAAAAGTTCTTACCGTTTCATAAGATCTCTGATAATTATCATTAAAATCAACCCTCCCCCACAGGACAGTTGTTTTCTTTTACCTAAAAAAGTCCCCAGCCATTTCTAAAATAGCCATTGACTGTGCATTTGCCGGATGCATTAAAGTAAAGTCAAGAGCAGAAATTAAACAGCCACAGGAGGTAAGAAATTATGAGAACAGAAGCATTTTTAAGCTACAAAATGACTACAGCAGATGCCAATAATCCGGAAGGTGTAATCCCGGTTGGCAGACAGTTTGATTTCATCGGCGATGTAGAGACAGAACTGATGATTTTAAATGATGGGGACGAATCCCTCTGCCTCGGTTATAACGATGTGAAATTCATGGAAGATGCTTACGTGGGAGACCAGCTGGACTTTAAGGCAACTATGGTCAAAGTAGGAAACACATCAAGGACCTGCCTGATCCAGACTTTTAAAGTGGCTACTCCTGCAAAGAGACTCGGAATCGAAGGCGCTAAGGATGGGGATATGTACTATTTTGATGAACCTAAGCTGATCACAGAAGGAAACGTTATCCTCGTAGTTAAAAAACAACTTCAGCGGGGAGTACAGCCGGATGGAACGGTCAAAGATCCATGGAAAGCAATCGATTAATATTACATATTAGGATAGATATAAACAAATCAAGGAGGTTTTGATATGAGCGAACAGACAGTAACAATGAGATACAGAATGTCAAGCAGAGATGAATTTTATGGCGGAGGTGTAGTAAACGGCGCACGCTCCATTACTTATATGGGTGATACCGCAGACCGCTTAATGGCAAAAGTATGCGGCAATACAGGAAGATGCTGCCTTGTGGAAAAGATCCGTTTATATAACCCTGTCTTTGCCGGGGATTATATGGAATTTATCGCAAGAGTAACAAAAACCGAGGGCAATAAAGTTTATATTCAGTGCCGTTCTTTTAAAGTGGCTCAAATTCCTGAAGAACCTGAATTTGAAAGTTCTATTGATATGCTCAGCGATCCGGAGATCTCAACCGAGGCATTCTTTGTTTATGAAATTCCGGAACATAAAATGAAAGCTTAGATAAAAGGAGGAGTACATGAAAGCATTAGAAGGCGTTAAAGTTCTGGATCTGACACATGCATATAACGGACCGTTCTGCACGACCCTGCTGGCAGACAACGGAGCCGATGTCATAAAATTTGAGCCTATCCAGGGAGACCAGTGCAGAAGCTGGGGACCGATCGATGAAAAAAGTGGTGAAAGCGGGTTTTATGCATTCTTAAATCGTAATAAAAAAGGGGTCACCCTGAATCTTAAAAACGACAAGGCGAGACAAATCTTTTATGATTTAGTAAAAGATGCCGATGTGGTCGTTGAAAATTTCCGGGCCGGTGTATCAAAAAAATTAAAAGTAGATTATGAAACATTAAAAAAGATCAATCCGAGCATCGTATATGCTTCCGGTTCCGGCTTCGGACAGTACGGTCCGCTGTCTAACCGTCCTTGTTACGATATTGTTGCCCAGTCCATGGGAGGAATGGTAAACATGACGGGATTCCCGGACTCTCCTCCTACCAAGGTAGGGCCTTCTATCGCTGACAATGTGACCGGAATCTATCTGTGTGTAGGCGTCCTGATGGCACTGTTTAACAGAGAACGCACCGGACAGGGACAGCAGGTAGATGTTGCTATGGCAGACACCATTTTCAGTCTGCTGGAAAACGCCATTGTTACGACGACTATGGATGGTGTGATCCCTCAGCGTCAGGGAAATATCGACCCTTCGATCGCTCCATTTGATATCTATGAAGCCAAAGATGGATATATTGCGATTGGTGTGGGCAACGACCGCCTGTTTAAAACTTTCTGTGAGACCATCGGCCGGGAAGACCTGCTCGATGATCCGCGTTATAAGACAAATGATCTGAGATGCAAAAACTACAAAGATGGTCTGCAGCAGCTCATAAGTGAATGGGCTTCCTCCAAAGGAAAAAAAGAGATCGAAGCTCTGTTTGACAAAGCCGGTATCCCATGCGGTCCTGTACTGGATATGCAGGAAGCCATCGACCATCCGCATTTCCAGGCGAGAGAGATGATGGTTCACATGGATCATCCGACCATTGGAGAAATGTATTTCCAGGGTTGTCCGATCAAATTGACTGAGACTCCAGGCAGTGTAGACACTCCTGCTCCTCTGTTGGGACAGCATAACAAAGAAGTGTTTGGTCTCACGGATGAGGAGCTGGAATCACTAAAAGCCGAAGGCGTAATGTAATTAGGAGAGCGGGAGGTAAAAATGGATTTTAAACTGACAGACGGACAGGAAATGCTGAAAAAAACAGTCCGTGAATTTGCTGAAAAAGTGGTAGGTCCCAGAGCCGAAGAGGTAGATCAGACAGGAATCTTTCCGAGAGATACCTTTGAGCAGATGGCAAAACTCGGTCTTACTGGAATCGGGACTCCGGAAGAATACGGCGGAAGCGGAGGCAATGACATTGATAAGGTGATTACTGTCACAGAACTTGCAAAAAAATGTGCAGCCACGGCAGGTATTCTGTCTATTCACACCATCTTTGCTTCTGTACTTTTAAAGTTCGGCAGTGAGGAACAAAAGAAAAAATATTTACCGGAAGTGACATCCGGCGGACACCTTGCAGCTTTTGCGCTGACAGAACCCAATGCCGGCTCCGATGCCGCTGCGGTAAGGACAACGGCTGTTCTTGATGAGGAAACTGGAGAATATGTCTTAAATGGTACAAAATGCTTTATTTCCGGCGGAGGCCAGGCAAAATATCTTCTTATTTTTGCTCTGACCGACCCATCCAAAGGAGTCAAAGGATTATCTTGTATTTTAGTAGAAAAGGGAACACTAGGATTCTCTGTCGGTAAGATTGAGAACAAAATGGGAATCCACGGTTCAGAAACCGCAGAATTAATCTTTGACCAGTGCCGTGTTCCAAAAGAAAATCTTGTAGGCAAAGAAGGTGCCGGATTCAAGATGGCCATGAATGCTCTGGACGGCGCCAGAATCGGTGTTGCAGCACAGGCGCTGGGAATCGCAGAAGGTGCGCTTGATGAGAGTGTCAAGTATATGAACGAGAGGGTTCAGTTCGGAAACCCGATCAAAGCTCTTCAGGGTCTTCAGTGGTATATTGCAGATATGGCCACAAAAACCGAGTGTGCTAAATGGATGATCTACTATGCCGCTTATTTAAAAAGCACTGGCCAGCCACACACAAAAGAAGCTGCCATCGCAAAATTAAACGCTTCTGAAAATGCAAGATTTGTTACGAATCTTGCCCTTCAGATCCATGGCGGCTATGGCTATATGAAAGACTATCCTTTAGAACGCATGTACAGAGACGCCAAAATCACTGAAATCTATGAAGGTACTTCTGAGATCCACAAGGTCGTGATCTCAAGAGCCGTTTTAAATTCTAACGGAAAGTAATGGGAGGGAAAGCATGAAGATCATTGTATGCGTAAAGCAGGTTCCGGATACCAACGAAGTCCGGATCAACCAGGAGACCGGGACACTGATCCGGGAAGGAGTCCCAAGCATTATCAATCCGGATGATAAAAATGCATTGGAGGCTGCCTTTGTCCTGAAAGAAGAAACAGGAGCCGAAGTTTCCGTCGTAAGTATGGGACCTCCTCAGGCTGCAGATGCATTAAAAGAAGCGATTGCAATGGGAGCAGACCATGCATATCTGGTGAGCGACCGGGCATTCGGAGGATCTGACACATGGGCTACTGCCACAATTCTTGCGGCAGCCATTGAAAAAATCGGAGATTATGACCTGATCCTATGTGGAAGACAGGCTATTGACGGAGATACCGCACAAGTGGGACCTGAAATTGCTGAATTTCTTGGCATTCCACAGATCACCTATGCAAAACATATCGAATGCGACGGGGAATCTCTGAATGTAACAAGATTTACGGAGACAGGAGACTATAAGATTCGGATCAAACTTCCGGTACTCCTGACTGCCATCAAGGAACTGAACGAGCCAAGATTCCCGACCGTACAGGGAATTTTCAGAGCTTATGACGGAGATGTGGAAATCAATATGTTGGGTCTTTCTGATCTTAATGTAGATCAGACTCAGATCGGACTAAAAGGTTCTCCTACTAACGTTTACCGTTCCTTTGTCCCTGTTAAATCGAAACAAAGTGAGATCATCGAGGGAAATACGGATTCTGAAAAAGCGGAAACCCTCATTGAGAAGCTTCTGCAGGCAAATTTGATTTAAGGAGGACAGAAAATGGAACGAGCAAAAGTAAACCAGGGAATCGACTTAAGTGCATATGAAGATGTCTGGGTCCTTGGAGAACAACGGGAAGGAAAAATACAGCCCGTTACAATCGAGCTGATGGGAGAAGGCCGCAAGCTGGCCGATCAGCTTCAGAAAAAACTCGCTGTTGTAATGCCAGGTTACAAAATTGGATCAGAAGTTGAAAAGCTTCTTCACTATGGCGCTGATATCGTTTACTATATGTCACATCCGCTGCTTTCAAGCTTTTCAACCGACGGCTATACTTCCGCTTTTGTACAGCTGATCCAGAAGAAAAAACCTGAAATTGTTCTGGTAGGCGCAACGTCCATCGGCCGGGATATCGGACCGAGAATTGCTGCCCGGCTTGGAACAGGTCTTACGGCAGACTGTACAAAACTTGAGATTGATGCAGAAGACGGAAAAATTCTTCAGACAAGGCCTGCATTCGGAGGGAACCTTATGGCCACCATTGTCTGCCCAAAGAACCGGCCGCAGATGTCTACGGTAAGACCCGGCGTCATGGAGAAAGCCATCCATCAGGAAACGGCTGCCGGAACAATGGAAACCTTTATTCCGGATCTCTCAGAAAATGATATCAGAGCTAAGCTTGTAGAAATTATTAAAGAAGAAAAGAAACAAGTAAATCTTACAGACGCACGGATCATCGTATCCGGAGGCCGGGGATTAAAATCTGCAGAAGGCTTCCATTTGATCCAAGAGTTAGCTGATGTCCTCGGTGCGGAAGTTGGATCTTCCAGAGCTTGTGTAGAGGCTGGATGGATCGATGCTTCCCATCAGGTAGGGCAGACAGGAACCACGGTACGTCCGGATATTTATATCGCCTGTGGTATCTCAGGCGCAATCCAGCATCTGGCAGGAATGAATGAATCAAAATATATTGTTGCAATCAATAAAGACCCAGAAGCGCCGATCTTCGGCATCTGTGATTATGGGATTGTAGGAGATTTAAATGATGTGATTCCGGCAATGATTGCCAAGCTCACACAGAAAGAGGTTTCAATATGAATTTTCAATTAACCGACCAGCAGTTATCCATTCAGAATATTACAAGACAACTGGCTCAGACTGAATTGCTTCCAACTGTATTAAAAGATGATGAAGAAGGGAAATTCCCTGAAAAAGCCTATGCAAAAATGGGACAGATGGGCCTGATCGGTCTTCCATTTCCAAAAGAATACGGCGGACAGGGAGCCGACTATCTCTCTTATGTATTAGCTGTAGAAGAAATCTCCAAAGTAAACTCTTCCGTAGGAATTGCTTATTCTGTATGTACTTCCCTCTTCTCCGGCGGTCTGATCAACTCTGCCAGCGAAGAGCTCAAAAAGAAATATCTTCCGGATGTCCTGTCCGGTAAAAAGATGGGTGCTTTCTGTCTTACTGAGCCGGAAGCAGGTTCTGACGCTGCCGGATGTAAGACAACCGCTCTCTGGGACGGCGAAGCTTATGTTCTGAACGGTCTGAAATGTTTTATCACAAACGGACCTCTGGCTGACTACTTCCTTGTATTTGCCCTGACAGATCCGGAAAAGAAAACAAAAGGATTATCTGCTTTTGTCGTAGAAAAAGCTATGCCGGGAGTTTCTGTCGGCACGATCGAAAACAAATGTGGGATCAGAAGTGCTCAGGTTTCAGAGATTATCTTTGAAAATGTAAGAGTTCCAAAAGAAAATATGGTAGGTGAGGAAGGCAGGGGATTTGCTGTTGCCATGAAAGACTTGGACGGCGGAAGAATCGGTGTTGCTGCCCAGGGTCTTGGAATTGCAAAGGGCGCTTATGACATCGCTCTCCAGTACCTGAAAGACCGCCAGCAGTTTGGAAAACCACTGTTTAAAAATCAGTATTTGACGTTTAAAATGGCGGAACTCTCTGTACAGATTGAACAGGCACAGTATATGCTTTATAAAGCTGCTATGGATAAACAGGAAGGACGCAGTTACTCTATCTCTGCGGCTAAAGCAAAAATGGTATGTACCGATGCGGCTATGCAGGTTTCACAGGAAGCCGTACAGATGCTCGGAGGCAACGGTTACATGAAAGAATACCATGTAGAGCGCATGATGAGAGATGCCAAGATCACACAGATCTATGAAGGCACCAATGAAATTCAGAAGCTTGTGATCAGCGGCAGTTTGTTCCGCTGAATCAGAGAAATAAGAGTCAAAGGCCCGGCTGTCTGCCGGGTCATTTAGATTTTACTGTCTTATGTATTTGCCTAGACAATGGTTTAAGAAATTTGTCTAGCTGATTCCATATCGCTTCCATATCTTTTGAAACATCCCTTGTGTGATGAGCCCGCATAACAAATATTGTTTGGTTGTAGACTCTATCTCTGATACCCGAATATCATACCAGAACCAGTCATCTTTTTCATAATATGCATCTGCTTCCTTGATTAGTTTTTTCAGCACGGTCGGCATAGGAAAATCTAAATTTATTTTGTTATTTCTATATAATTGAATCATTTTCAAATACCTTCTTTTTTATTTTATAGTACCACAACAAACCAGTAAAAATAAAATAACCTTTTAGGTAGAACTTTTTTATCATAATGCTCGTTCATCTCTAATTACTCTATGTATTCTCATTTTAATTGTATTTTTCTCCTATCGCAATATTTATTATTCAAAAAGTAATTTAATGTTGAAATAAAAAAGGAACGTTCCACTTTAAAGGAAGAGAACGCATCCAACAAAAGTTTAATAGTAGAACGTTCTTGCAGGGTTAAGTGTTTATATTTGTTCATAATGAGAATCTCCAATCAATACCAGCATCACAAGATAAGAATATACTAAAAATTGCAAGGATAACTTCCATAGGGGATGTTACAGGGATGGAATTTAAATATTCTATTTACGCTTCTAAAATATTTACCATATTTTTATATATTCAATATTGACACGATTTAAAAAAATGTGTATTATACTCTACAATTCTAGAATTTTTTTACAGGCAATAATATTATATAATATGAATAATTTTAACTTTAATCAAGGAGAGCCAACTATGAAAAAAAAATTATTTATTACTGCACTTATTTTATGTACTTGCTTCTGTGTCACGGGAATTGGTGTTTTTGCTAATACATTTAATAACGATACAGAACAGGAAATTAATTTGGACGAATATATGCAAGGTTCAAAGCCAAGTACATCTCAGATAATCTATGGTGTGAAAAAAGATGCTTCCGATAAACAAAGTATGCTCAGATCAAGACCAAAAAAACCAAACGCCAGAAAAGGATATTTCTGGGTAGAGTGGGAGCCAGAAAAATTACATGGCTATTTTGACAATAATTATTATCAACATCGAGTATCCTTAAAAAATTCCAATTCAAGTAAATACTATTCCAGTTCTTGGACTGTAAAAGGAAAAAGAGCGCATAAATGGATTTACTCAACCTTAACAGGCAACAAAGCAAAATGGAGTACAAGATAATTAATTAGAGACTAGGATAAAATATATTTAGCAATTATCTGCTCATAATTATCTGTCTGAAATATTAAAAAGGCATTTTCTGCATGATTGGAGAGAGGCATTCTAAGAGCCGAACGGAAATCATGTGGAGAATGCCTTAGTATGTGGCTCTATTAATATCTCTTGTAAGGAATCTAAATTATGAAAAAGATTATGTATTTACTGCTTGCACTGACCATCACTATCACAAATATTTTTGGATTTCATCTATTTAATAATTATCGCTTTGCCGAGGAGCTTTTTCATAAAAAGACAGCAGTTTTTGAATACTATCATACATCGGACCGGACTGCTGCGGACACAAAAGATATGCGTCAGGCTATGATTGATTTTTCCCAACATACTCATACAGGCGTTATGCAGTATGAATTCATGAGTGAAACAGATTTGAATGTTTATGCCACTGATGAAATGTTTCACACACAAAAAAAGTTGAAAACCGGGAGTTTTCCCATGACGGGACAATTCTTGTCTAACAAAAAGGGGAATAAAAACAAAGTATCCGGAACATTCTGGTTTCCTTTTACAAAGTGGAACATTCATGTCTATCGGTTTCAAGATGTTAAAAACGTGGGCTTGGGGGATACCTTTTATTTTCATAACATGACTGAGAAATCAAGAAAAACTTTTTTGAAAGAGTTTTCGGTTTATGGAAAAATCGACATACATCCTTCCTATGCAGACAGTCTGAAACTGTTGAATTTTTCTATGTTATCTATCGTAGTTTTAGCGTTTGTGCTTTATATTGCCGGCATTCTTGTGTTTATGATTTCCAATACAAAAAAGTTTGCCCTCATGAGGCTTTGGGGATATTCTAAAAAACAGATGTTCTGTCAATTGCAGATACAGTTTATGAAACTGCTGGCTGGAATCTGGGCCACCCAAATATTTTTATGGATCGGGGCATGTTACAGAACCGAAGGTCCCTCCAATTTTATAAAATATTTTTTGGCTGCATTAACCATTAACATTTTCATATTTGCTGCCATAAGCCTTATCAATCTGGCTGCTTTTTATGTTGTAACATGCTTGGAATTGTCTGCGTCGCAAGTGAAAGGAAAAAGAATTTTTGGAAATGCCAAATGGATTTCATTGTCTCTGCTTGCGGCTGCTATGCTGGGCATCTTTTATATGGTAAATCTGACATCACTAAATTACCAAAGACTAGAGGAAAAGAAACAGGGGCTGGAATTCTGGAATCAGTCAAAAAGCATATTTAAGATTGAGTACTCAGAGTATAATCCTGCGGTTTGGCATGATCTGGTTCCTGAGAGAAAGACAAATGATAAACTGTCGAGATTTTATGAGACAGCCAAAAATCAGGCCGGAGTTTTTATGATCGAATCAGATAATTTTGCAGTATCAGCCAAAAGCGGTGGAAAAAAAGTTTACGCTTACGAAGATGGAATGTCTGAAAAGGAGGCTGTCTGCTCTCCCTATGGAAAACGCATTACTGTTGATTTAAATTACTTAAAACGAAATCCGATCAGGACCACAAATGGAATTTCCATTCAAGATCAAATGATTTACAATAAAAATACGTTAAACGTGTTGGTACCTTTAAACTATAAGAAATACGAGAAAGATATTTTAAAAGAATATAAAGATTATTTTTATTTTCAAAAAGTAGATGTAGACAATATTTATCGAAAGGCAATGAAAAAGACTCTTAATAAGACTCCCAAAAAACAGTTATCTGTTCACATTATCTATACAAAGCCGAACCAAACATATTTTACTTATTGTGCCGGCACAGGAAACGAAAAGAATCAGGTGACCGACCCTATTGCCATCGTATATACAAATGTGATAGATTCCTCTAATATTGCATCAATGTATAATACTTATTTGTTTATGGAAGATCATTCAAAAGGAGATGCATATCAAAAAATTGCTCCTATTGTCAAACATCTGAAATCAACAGGGGTAGATAGTGTTAAGAATGTCTATGGGGAGGCAAGTTCAGCACTTGTGAGAATCCACAATGCATTGTTTCAGCAGGTAATCACGCTGATCACGGCTGGAATTTGTGGTCTTATTTTTCTAACCAGTGCGATATGGTGCTATTTTAATTCAAAGTTGTACCGGATGAGCCTGGAATTTCTGTTTGGATATTCCTTCTGGCAAAGTGTGAAAGAACTTGCTGTCTCATTCCTCATGATTGATATTCTGGCGGGACTAATCATATTTCTTATTAATCGGAGCTATGTCATTCTCCTGTATCCTGCCGCCTCAATATTTTTGCAGGGAATCGTACTGAGAATAGAATATAAATATTTAAATAAAAAAGGAGTCTTAATGACTTTGAAAGGAGAGCAGCTATGATATCGCTTCAACATATTGATAAGGCATTTGGAAATCATCAAGTACTCAAAGATTTTTCCATGGACATAAAGGAGCATGAATTTGTCTCCATTATGGGACCAAGCGGATCAGGAAAAACTACAATCTTAAATTTAATCGGACTATTGGATACTCCTGATACAGGAACGGTTCAGATCAAAGAAAAAAGCAGAATATCGGGTAAGGATCTTCAATATTTCCGCAGATACATTCTCGGATATGTATTCCAAAATTATGCCCTCATAGAAAATGAGACTGTGATGGAAAATCTGCTCCTGTCAAAGCCCTACAGCAAAGATTTTTCAAAAAAAACGGCAGATAAAATTTTGCAAAAGGTTGGTCTGAATACAGAGTGCAAAAATCAAAAAGTGTTTGAATTGAGCGGTGGAGAACAGCAGCGAATCGCACTTGCACGGGTAATGTTAAAACCCTGTGAGATTATATTAGCTGACGAACCTACGGGGAATCTGGATGAGGATAATAAGAAAAAAATCATTGAACTGTTTTTGCAGATGAAAGAAATGGGCAAGACTATCGTGTGTGTTACACATGATATGGAAATGGCAAAAAGCGCTGACAGAATTCTTCACTTGTGAGAAAGGAATTTGAAAATGAAAAAAGTTACATTGTCCTTTATTAATTGCATTTTAATATTATTAACAGTGGGTATCCATAAGGTTATTTACCGAAGTTTTAATTTGAGCTATGACAGCCTTTTCATATATTGGGGAAGCTTTATTCTTATCTTCTTTTTCTTGAATCTGATTGTTAACTACATTGCCTTTATGAAAACGACAGAGTCATATCGTAAGCATTAAAAGAATTCAAATTTTGAAATGCTCCCAAGGCCTTGCTGTCTGCCGGCATTGGGAGCAAGACAATGTGGGAGACAACGTATACTTTACTCTTTGTACCATCAGTCTATTGAATCTGATATCTTACTCTTAAATCATTCAGTGATCTAAAATCCACAAATCTGTCATGCTGTAATCGCCCCACTACAATACCAGGATGAATCCCCATTTGACCAGCAAAGTCCAGTATACTTTGCCTGGTAAAATTGGACTCACTTATAAATTCATTATAATCATCTTCTGATATTAAGGAACGTACCGCAAACAAATCCGCTTCTTTCTCAAGCTTCATATCTACAATTTCAATTTCATTATCATTTTGTGCTGCGATAAATGTCTTAGTTATACAAATAATACCATGTTATTTATTGTTTATCTATATCTTATAAAGATTATACTAGCTAAATCGGTTATTTTTTAATAAATATTATCTTGATACCTATATTCTACTTTATGGCACATGGGCATTGTGGACAAATTGAGAATTGTTTTCTTGAAAACTAAATTTTAAACCGTTCAAATAGACGTGCCTTGCGCAATAAGGTATAATATTTTTAAAGGTTGAAATTTGTGGAGGGACAAAATTTTGGACAGGAATCATTACTATTCTATCGGGGAAGTGGCAGCCACCTGCAATACTTCGATTAAGACGCTTCGTTACTATGACGAGATCAAGCTGGTAGTTCCGGAGGTCCGGAAAGAGGAGAGCAAATACCGCTATTACAGCAAAGATCAGATGGTAACCATCTCTATCATCCGGAAACTGCGCATGCTCGGTTTTTCGATTAAGGAAATTAAAGAAATTGTTTCTGCAAACCAGGTCCGGAACCTGGAACAGAAAATTGAAGACAAACTGGTATGTATAAAAAAGGAAATTGAAACTCTGAATCAAAAATACTTTGAGGGGGATCAGTTTTTACAGAGATTAAAAGAAGGAGCCCAGATCCTCCATCTTTACGATGATGATCTGAAAAAGATCCAGGCAGGTGAGATGGATGCAATCACGGTCAAAAAAGTACCTGAAGTGAATCTTTATCATTCCCGCAGAATCATGCAGTCTTATCACAATGACGAGGTCTCCCTTGAGCGGTGGGTAGAGATCAACGATGAAGTCTCAAGACACGGGCTTAAGGTATGCGGCCCGATCACGGTTACCTATTACACGGATCTGCTGGACCAGTTTCTCTCTAAAGACTGTGATATTGAGTTCGGCATTCAGGTAGAAGAAAGCGGTTCCAAACATGTCCGAAAGTTCGGCGGCTTTCTTGCAGCTACCGCTTTTCATGTTGGACCGTACAGCGATGTTATCAAATCCCACATCAAAATCATTCAGTGGATCAATCAAAATCATTACAAGGTTGCAGGTCCGGTTTCAGAAGAATTTATCATTTCCCCTGTGGACCTGCGAAATGAAAATGAACATGTTACTAAAATCATCATCCCTGTCACAAAGTAATTTTCAGGAATCCTTTTCTACGGGTATGATGATCTTGGTAACCCTTCTGGTTTCATCATTCACATCCAGAGGTGAAAGGATGAACTCTTCGGTAGCCGGCCCAACCGTTTTATAGTTATGTTTTTTGATCCACTTGATGAGATGTATGTAGGTGCTTGAAATTTCTTCATAGTTTCCGATATGAATGACTGTGGCAGCCAGCATCCCTCCAAAAGGCCGTATATGTTCAGCGGGCTTTGATTCCTCTACCTGGACGGCAAATTCGATCTCAGAGTCCTGGGACAGAAATTTATTCAGTATATTACTGTCATAAAAAGTGACATATACTGGCCCTGTGATTTTACAGTTCATTGTCTTTGCTTTATCCGTGATTCCAAGCCACCGTTCAAGGGAAATCTCAGAATAATCATAATCTTTCATGATACGGCGATCATATAAGAGATTGATCTCCGGGATAAATTCTACGGAAATCTTCATCTCGTCAGAACAGCTGTCAGACAGTTCTTCCAATATATCAATTCCACTCTGTATTTTTTTAAGAAAATAGCAGTATTCCGTATAACGGTTGATACTGTCTTCGATCTCCTGCTTCATAGACTGCAGCTTTTTCAGCATATTCTTTTCTAACGCCTTGGCTTCATTTTCAGAGACGATCTCTTTGATCTCCTTCAGTGAAAACCCCATTTGTTTCAAATTCTTAATGATGACGACGGTAATGATCTGCCCCTTTGAATAAAGGCGGTAATGGGTTTCCTCGTTTCTGCGGTCCGGAGTAAACAGGCCGATCTCGTCATAATATCTCAATGTCTTCTGCGGAATATCGCAGATCGCCGAAAGTTCCCCTATGCTGTAATAAGGCTTGTCGATAAAAATAAGAAACACCTCCCTCAGTACATTTTAAATGCCAATGCTATTATACCAGAATATAGCGGCAAAAAGAACGCTGAAATCCACAGCGTTCTTTTTGCTTATTTTAACGTAAAGGAAAACGATGTTACCTACTTGCCGGCATCACATTTGAGAACTGCATTCAGGAGTACAGATGCTCCCTGAGTACACTGTTCCGGGGATGTATATTCCGGTTCACAGTGAGAATGTCCGTCCTTTGACGGAACAAATACCATAGTGGTGGGCATCATATATGCCGCAAACTGTGCATCATGTCCTGCTCCGGAATTGATTTTCTGGTTGGAGTAGCCAAGTTCATCGACTGCTTCCTGTACATAACCAACCAGTTCTTTGTCATAGTAAACCGTGTCTCTTGTCCATGCTACTTCGTAGTCTACTTTACATTTTACTACTTCCTTCGGCATAGACTTGATGACATTGACAACCTGTTCAATCACTTCTGGTTTCTCATGTCTTGCATCGATAGAGAATTCTACATAATCAGGAATAACAGTATGTACATTCGGATGACAGTAGATTTCTCCGGTTGTATAAACTAATTCAGGATCCAGCTTATCCAATTCATCATGGAGATACTGGAGAACCTTTGCCGCCCCATATAACGCATCCTGGCGGTATTGCATCGGTGTGGTTCCGGCATGGTCTGACTGTCCGTAAACCTTGATCTTGTAGTTGATCATTCCGAGAACACAGGTAACGACACCAATGTCTTTATTAGCTGCCTCTAAGATCGGGCCCTGTTCAATATGCAGCTCAAACATTGCCATATAATCCTTGTTGTTCAGGCGGTTTTCTCTTGCTCCTTTATAACCGGATGCCTCTAACGCCTCGCCGAATGTTTTTTCCGGTTCGAGAACTGATTTAGACGCCAGTATATTTTCATGGAGGAAATTTTTCTTAATATCATCCGGGAGATAATCGTTGCAGATAACCCCGGAAGACATCATAGCCGGCGGATATAAAGAACCTTCCTCGTTCGTCCAGATCATTGCCGTGATGTTGTGTTTATGAGGGATCTCCTGATCCGCAATCGTCTCGAGAACTTCCATCGCTCCCATGACTCCCAAAATGCCGTCATAGTTTCCGCCGTTCTTTACTGAATCACAATGGGAAGCCATAACGATGTTCGGAAGATCAGGCTCAGAACCTTTGAGAGTTGCATAGACATTTGCCATATCATCTGTTTTGATCTCTGCTCCGATGGCTTCCATTCGTTTTACGAATTCTCCTCTTGCCTGTAAAGCTTCCGGTGAAAGAGAGTATCTTGTGATGCCTCCGTGTCCGGCATCTCCAAATTTACTCATTGTTGTAATCTTATCCGCCATCCGGCCTAAATCACATGTATACATAAATGAACCTCCTTATTTTTTGTTGAACCAATAGTTTTTAAAAATGTTCCAGCACACAGCTGCCACGATCGTTCCAAAGGCTATAGAAGCGCCCGTGATAAACGCTTCGAGCCGGTACTGTGCAAACTGTTCCCAGTCGGCTTTAAATGCATTCTGCATCATCATAAACAATGCTGCCCCCGGAATGAGAGGGATCATGCCGACTGCAAGATATAATGTCGCGGGTACCTTTGTCCTGACTGCCAAAAATTCTGCATAAATTCCTAAAAATAATGCCGCTGCAAAATATTGTTTTCCGTACTGTGGGACTATAAATCCTGCCGCAAGATATACACACCACGCAAGACATCCTCCTAATGAAGTATAAAATATCTCTTTCCCATGCAGATTAAATAAAAATGCAAAGCCAAGGGCTCCAAAAAATGCTGCGGCGATCTGATTTAATTCACTCATCTCAAACTCCTCTCAACTTCATCTTGCAGCATCCTGCGAAAGTTTTTCAGCACTATCGGAGGAGTGCATTTTAAAGCAGGACGGAGATAGTGCTGAAAAATTCACAGCCAGCTGACCGCTGCAAAGCCCAGGGCAATCGAAAGGCTTAGCAGGACCGCTTCTCCAAAACGGGTCAGGCCGGATAAAAAATTATCGGATATCATCTCCCGGATACAGTTCGTGAACATAAGCCCCGGAATCAGGATCATCACATTGCCGATACTGATCTTATCAGAGGAACAGCCAATGCCTGTACGCGCCGCCATGACTGCCAGCGCCGCTGCTGCCAGCGAACACAGACATGAGACCAGAAACCGGTTCATCTTCATGTTTTTCAAAGGGATTTCCACAGCCTTGATCATGACTCCTATGGCCGCAGAAATCACAGCATCCAGCAGTGTCCCTCCGAAAAACAGGGTAAAAGCAGATGATATCAATGCATAAATGAGCATGCCCTGCCGGTTGGTATACCTGGGCAGTTCATGGATTTGTTTCAGATCCCTTCTGACCTCATCCATGTCCGGAAGGTTCTCACACACATTCCGGGACAGGTTGTTCAGATATTTCAGCTCCTGAAGGTTAAATGCTGAACCATGGATTCTCCTGGACTGGGTTATGATACCGAAATTCTTGGAGGAAATAGTGGCAACAATTGTATACGTAATAGAAAACACCTCAGTCCGTTCAGATCCATAAGCCGTGCAGATTCTAAGGATGGAATCTTCCACGCGGCTGATCTCTGCACCGGAGATCAGCATACGTGCGCCGATCTCCAATGCATTTTCAAGCATCTGTTCCGCTTCTTTTCTAGTCACTGCCTTGCCCATGGTACCCTCTCTTTTTTATTTCAGTTTTCTGGGGCTCCGTTTCACAAACCTGCCCATTCCGGGAGTTCCCTTAAACTCTCCGTCTGCATACACTACATTTCCGCGGAGGAATGTGCGAACCGGATATCCGTGAAGTTTCTTACCTTCCCAGATCGTGTGGTCACAATCTGAATGCATTGTATCAACACTGATCGTGAAATCTTTATCCTTGTCGTAAATAACAATATCTGCGTCCTTACCGACTGCAATCGAACCTTTCTGGTCACATCCGAAAATCTTCGCAGGGTTCGTGGAGCAAAGCTCTACTGCCCTTGAAAAAGATATTTTTCCGGAGTTTGCCGCATCCAGCATATATGGATATAAGTTCTCTATTCCTGAGCATCCGTTCGGGATCTTGGTGAAATCATCCCTGCCCCAGTCTTTCTCATAGCTCTGGAACGGGCAGTGATCCGTTGCCACCGTATCAATGGAACCGTTCTTTATCGCTTTCCACAGTGCATCCTGGCTTTCCTGGCCTTTGATCGGAGGGGAGCATACAAAGTTGCGTCCGTCCTCTCTCTTATAAACGTCACAGGTGAATTCCAGGTACTGCGGACAAGTCTCCACGAATACCGGTGCCCCTTCTTCTTTTGCCTGAATACAGGCTTCAAGGCCTTCCTTATCCGCCATATGCACCAGATACAGCGGCGCATCCAAATGCCTTGACCAGTGCACAGCTCTTTTGTCTGCCTCAGCCTCCACAAATTCCGGCCGGCTCATGTAATGATACCAGGCACTCGTCTTGCCTTCTTTTAAAAACTGCTCCGTATACATATCAATCAGATCCGGATTTTCCGCGTGGACGTTGATCATGGCACCCAGTTCCTTCGCACGCAGCATCAGCTTCGCAAGAGTTCCGTCGCTTACCATCCATCCCTCTTTTTTATACACCAGGAAGCATTTAAAGCTTGTGATTCCCTCTTTTACGGCCTCTTCCATCTCCTCAATGATCGCTCCGTCAGAAAGATCAGTGATACAGCAGTGGGAAGCAAAGTCCACACATGCTTCTTTCTCCAGAACAGCTTTTTTCTCTGCAATGACTCCGCGGATTGTTTCTCCGGTATGCTGAACCGGATAATCAAAGACCGTTGTGACTCCTCCGCAGGCAGCGGCCCTGGTTCCTGAAAGATAGCTGTCTGAAGAAATCGTACCGCCGAACGGCATTGCCAGGTGAGTGTGTACGTCCAGTGCTCCCGGAAGTACCAGCTTTCCTGCAGCATCAAACACTTCATCTGCATCTGCTTCTATATTTTCTGCAATGGCTGCGATCTTTCCGTCCTTCACACCTAAATCCGCAGAAAACATATCAGAAGCTGTCACAACAGTACCATTCTTGATCACTAAGTCGAATTTTTTCATATGATTGTCCCCCAATCTGACTTATGCTTTACTCATACATGGTTTTTATTTTCACTTCATGGTCTTTAACTCCCGGCTTCATCTCAACCTTTCCAGGGGTAATGCAGTCCATAACCGGACAGACATTCAGGCATAAATGGCATCCGACGCACTTATCTTCATTGAGAACCGGCTTCCTCTCTTTTTCATCCCATGTAATGGCCTGATGTCCGCCGTCAAAGCAGGATACATAGCATCTTCCGCATCCCACACACTTATCCTTATTGAAATCCGGATAGAGGATGAAAGTACGGTCGATGTCATCAGCAGGTACGATGTTCGGCAGAGCCACGCCTACCAGATCAGACAATTTATCAATTCCATGGTCTTCCATGAAATGGGACAGACCGCTGATCATGTCTTCTACAATACGGTATCCATACTGCATAACGGCCGTTGTCACCTGGAGATTGGAAGATCCCACAAGAATGAAATCCAATGCGTCCTTCCATGTCTCAATACCTCCGATTCCTGTGATCGGGACATCTTTTAATTCCGGATGCTGTTTCATCTGTGTGATAAAACGCAGCGCAATCGGTTTTACTGCCGCTCCTGAATAGCCGGAGATGGATGATTTACCGTTGACTACCGGCATTGCAGTCATATTTTCAACATCAATATTTGTGATGGCTTTTACTGTGTTGATGGCAGCGATTCCCTTAGCACCGCCCTCCATGGCAGCAATCGCAGGAATCTCCATGTTTCCGATATTCGGGGTCATCTTTGCAATTACCGGAAGATGGGTAGCACCGGAAACAACCTCACAGTATCTGCGCACAAGATCCGGATTCTGTCCTACATCGGACCCCATGGCAGAGGAAGTCATCTGAGGGCAGGAAAAGTTACACTCAATCATATCGACTCCGGCCTCTGTTACTTTCTTTGCAAGGATCTCCCATTCTTCTTCATTGCTTCCCATAATGCTGGCAACAATGACTTTTGTCGGGTAATCCTGTTTCAGCCTTCTCATGTATTCCAGATTGTCTTCCAGAGGTTTATCTGAAATCATTTCCATGTTTTTAAATCCGGTCCACGGTGTTCCTTCCTTTGAGGTAATATCAAAACGCGGAGAACACTCATTTGGTATAAAAATACCGATGGTCTTATAGTAAACTCCTGCCCATCCTGCCTCCAGCGCTTTGGCACACATTTCATAGTTGCTTCCCACCGGAGAGGATGAGAGGAAAAATGGGTTTTCACATTTGACTCCTAAAAAATCGATTGATAAATCTTTCTTTACGGACATATTCAATGCCTCCTTTCTATTTGTTAAAATAGTCTGCAATCTTTTCTGCGGCCTCTTTGCCTTCAGCGACAGCTTCTACTACGGTTTTTCCGCCGTTTACCATGTCTCCGCCTGTGAAGACATTTTCGCCGGCTGCAATGTCTGCCACGTCGTCTCCGACTGCCTGGCCGATTGCCAGCACAACCTGATCGGTCTTCATGGTCAGTCCGGATTCTCCGTCACGTCCTTCAAATCTCATTGCGGTAACATGTCCGTTTTCTCCAACGATTTCTGCCGGTGCAAATTCCTGTACGATCGGAATACCCATACTCTGTACGAAGCTGACTTCATCCATATCTGCCGGAGCTTCTTCAATGGTTCTGCGGTAAACGATGGTTGCTTTCGCTCCCAGTTGTTTTGCAGTCGTGACACAGTCCATAGCAACGTCTCCGCCTCCGATCACGATTACATTTTCTCCAAGTACCAGCTGATCTGTATTTGTCTTAGCTTCCCTTAAGAAGTCAATGGCAGTTACCACACCTTCCAGATCTTTGCCCGGTATATCCACCATCTTTGATTTCCAGAGACCTGCTCCTACGAATACTGCATCGTAATCATTTTTGAGCTCCTCAAGTTTTGACGCATCTATGGGTTCATTAAATTTAAATTCTACTCCGAGTTTTTCAATGGTCTGAATATCAAAATCCACTACTTCCTGAGGAAGCCTTGTTGGAATAATTCCATATGTAAGAACACCGCCTGCTTTGTCCTGAGCTTCATAGACCGTCACAGAATATCCTTCCAACGCCAGCTGTCTTGCACAGGAAAGAGAGGCCGGTCCAGCACCTACACAGGCAATCTTTTCCTTCTTCGGCTCAGCCGCTTTTAAGAATTCCATTCCCTGGTTTTTCTCTTCTTCTACGAGGAAACGCTGGATCTTTCCAATCTCGATCGGCTTATCAATGCCGGTACGGCTGCACGCCTGCTCACACATTTTTCCGTATGGACAGACCTGAGCGCAGCATCCTGCCAGCGGGTTATTCTCGCGGACTGTCTCCGCAGCTCCTTTTATATTGCGGAAACGGAGAGAACGGATGAACTTTCCGGGATCTGTTCCTGCAGGGCATCCTTTGCTGCAGGGTGAATCATGGCAGAGAAGACATCTGGATGCTTCTTCCATTGCAGTTCTTAAATTAAAGCCCTTTTCCATTTCTTCTCCATACTCTTTTTTTGTAATTTTACTCATGGTTGTTTCACACTCCTTATTATATGATCAATTTCATGGTTTTCCATCTGAGCCTGGGACGTTCAGCCGGCACTATTCTTTTCCGAATTTCTTAAAAAGGAATCTTCCGGAATAGTCGCAGGACACTCCGAGAATATTGCCTAACAGAAGACAGATTAAGAGCATTTTCCAATCTCCGCCGCTGGCGAATGCAGAAAAACCTCCCATAAACGTATTGGGTACCAGAGACAAAACATCAATGTGGGACTGGAATACGATCAGCCAAGAAAAGAATCCCGTTACGACTGCTCCGAATATGATCGTGTTATTGATGCCGCCGGACAGGATGATCAGCATGCCCCACAGAAGACCTGTGTAGTTGCTGCACATCGACTTGATGAACCCTGTCTTCCCACATCCGGCGGAAAAGTATGACGTGCATCCGACGAATCCGATCCATGTGGCGAGCCCCAGGGCAGAGCCGACTCCCTGCCAGAGACAGCAGAAAATCCCGGTACCGATGGCGTTGGCCATTATTACACTCATAGTTGCTCCTTTCTTATTGCGTTTCTGTTATTTGTTAAGTTCATTGTATCGGATACACGATGTGGAGAGTAAAGAGATAATTTTTTAGTTTTCCTTAAGATTAGTTAATGCAAACTTTTATAAACTACCAGTAAATAATTGTTTGTATTTTAAAAAAAAAGAAATTTTAGTTTTATTTTTAACAAACTGCCACCCGTTAACAAAAAAAATGCATAAAAATATTAAAAATACAACCAATATCCTAGATAAAATAACAAAAAAAACCTTCCTGCAACAGGAAGGTTTTTTAAATTTATTATGTATGTCCCAGATGTACAAATGAAAGTTTGCGTTTTTCTTTGATTACCCGTTCTCCGTCAGTAAAACTACTGTCGAACATTTTGTCTGTATGATTTTTAAATAAAAGAGAGGGAAACAGCGACCGTTTAAAAAAAATAACATGGATCACCGCCCCTGTATAATCCATGCCAATCAGCGGGATACTGAAATGTCAGCATCCCCGAACTCTCAAAACCAATATTTCTTCCTATTCTTGAATATTATCCTGTTCAGACAAAACATGGCACAGCCCATCATCACCACGGCGGCAGAAAGGATTAGCACAAAGGAAACACAGTAGACATAACCGTGTTCTTTTATATTCAGAAAAAAATAGATATAATCCCCCGTAGCTTTTCCATATGCCACCGCAAAGATGAGATAGAGAAGCGGAACGATCATGACGCTTAGGACCTGACTGCTTTTTTGTACACGGTTCATGTCGCAGAACAGAAAATAGTAAAGTATCATGAAAACAGGGTTAAGCATATGCAGAAAAAGAAACATGCCGTTAAATTTAAATTCGTTTGTGAATGCCGTGCAGACCATCATGACCAGGAATAACAACATCATACAATCGAGATACAGGATCTGTGGAACTTTCCTTCCTGAAAGTCTGCAGAGAACAGTATCAAACAAGAAAATACCAACGGAAAAGTTGCTGAGAAAGGTCAGTTCATGCATGTATCCCAGCCTCCCCCAATAACAATATAAAGCAGTGCAAATAAATAATATGGACAGTCCCAGTGTCACTGGCTGCCTGAATCTCCTGTTCATACCTGTTCCTCCCTGGAGTCTTATTCTGCTTTTAAACTATATTCGCTCCTGCACCCGATGATTACCGTAAAGGGCCAGGAAATAAACTCTGGCAGCAATCTGCGGCAATAGTTTTGATCTATCCTTCTTTCGATTTTAAAACTTCCCTTCCTTATCAGTCATCAGCAGTGCAATCGATCGTCTTTATATCGCCTTTTCCCCAATACTGGGCCCCTTGCCATAAATAAAACCTCCAAACTGAATAGTGTTATCTTACATCAGTTCGAAGGTTTATACAAACTTAGGGATAGTCCCATCAAAATTTCTCAGGTCTTTTCATGATAATATAGCTAACAGTTATATTGGTTTTATTTCTTTGACTGAAATACAAGGCATGCTGCTCCAATCAATCCACAGTCTTCTCCTAACACTGCGGGTACTACATGGACATTATCTTTTAAGGCATCGTATACTTTCTCTTTCACTCGTTCCTCAATTTCTTCAACAAATCCAGGAACTTTTAATGCTACGCTGCCACCCAGCACAAAAATATCCGGGTCCAGAACACCATATAGAATCCCAAGGAAACTAGACAGATATTCATAGGCATCTTCCATAATATCCGCTGCTGTCTGATTACCTTCCTGTGCCATCTGGTAAACCTCTCCAGCATGAGCTGCCCTAAGTCCCGCATCATTTGCCCTCTTGGTAATAGCTGTTCCGCTGGCAATGGATTCGATGGAACCTTTCTTTAAATTCCCCTGGAATGGACCGTTTTTCCACAAAATAGAATTGGCAACTTCCTGTGCAAATCCCTTTGCTCCTCGGAAAATATTTTGATTTACACAAAAACCTGCCCCAATTCCTGTGGAAATCGTCAGAAACTGCACATAACCTTTTCCTTTTCCTGCTCCGATTGCTGCCTCAGCCAAGCACGCCAAATTTCCATCATTCTCCAAATGCACAGACAGTCCTGTTTTTACTTCCAGACATTTGGTCAGTTCAAAATAATGCCATCCCGGAAGATTCGGAGGAGTCAGTACAACCCCATTGATTAAATCCAACGGTCCCGGACAGGAAATACCGATTCCCTCCACTGGATATCCAAATCCGTCAATAACTGTTTTTATGTCATTCAGAGTTGTTTCTGGTTCCTCCTCATTGGTCGGAAATTGTCTGCGTTCTATGATTTTATAATTTTCATCGATTAAGGCTACTCTTGTATTTGTTCCGCCTGCATCAATTCCAACTGCATATTTCATACGCTTTTCCTATTGGTAGTAATATTTTACTTTATCTGCAGAGTCAAATAAATTAATCTTATCTCCAATGACTGCTTTACAAGCTTCGATTGGTTCTGGATAGATTTCCAGAGGTTCTCTGTATTCTGGATGAGCATTCAATACTTCTCTGCATTTTTCATAAAATGCGACCTTAATATCACTGGAAATATTAATTTTAGAAATTCCAATTTTTACTGCTTTTGCAATTTCCTCATCTTTATTGCTGGAGCCGCCATGTAATACTAATGGGATATCCAAAGTATCTTTTAATGTCTGTAAGATGTCCAGACGTAATTCTGGTTTCATATCGCTTGGATAAATTCCATGTGCAGTTCCGATTGCAACAGCTAATGTATCAATTCCAGTCTTCTCTACGAAATCTTTTGCCTGATCCGGATCTGTATAAATGATTCCTGTTGTTCCGCCTTCAATGGAGTTTCCTGTTGTTCCGATGGTTCCTAATTCACTTTCCACAGATACATTTGCTAAATGGGCAACTTCACAAACTTTCTGTGTAACTGCTACGTTTTCTTCATATGGAAGCTTGGATGCGTCAATCATTACAGAAGTAAATCCTGCCTGAATTGCTCTTACAACTGTTTCAAATTTGTCTCCATGATCCAGATGGATAACGACTGGTACATCTGTTTTGGATGCTTCATAAATCATAGCCTGAATTAAGCTGTTTTCTACAAAGTTAAATTCATCCGGTGACATTTCCAAAATAACAGGACTTTTCATTTCCTTGACTTTCTGCATCACAGCTTTCAATAACTGATCGCTTCCAATATTAAATGCTGGTACTGCAAATCTTTTTTCGTCTGCTACTTTTAACAGCTCTTTCATGTTCATTAACATAGTAAATATCTCCTTTAATCTCTTATAATGATTTTCCTTCTGATTTTGATAATTTGATGTATTTCTTTACCAGTTCCTGGCTGTCAATCTCCACCTGGTGCATCATGACCCAATAGTTAATATCTGGTTCCTTTTTTAAATGCTTTTTAATACTGTCAACGTTGGCATTCATAAAATCACAGCCTACGTTAATCTTATTAATGCCGTATTCGACGCATTTTTGGATATTCTCATCCCCAGATCCGCTGCCTCCATGAAGTACCAGAGGCATCTGTGTCTTTTCTTTGATTTCCTTTAATCTTTCAAAATCAAATTCCGGTACATAACCTTCTGGATAGTTTCCATGGGAACTTCCAAAAGAAATTGCTAATGCGTCAATTCCGGTTTCCTGTGCAAAGCGCAGTGCTTCATCTGGATTTGTTTTCATATCATCATCTGTATAGTTATCCCCTTCACTTGCACCCATGCATCCGATTTCCCCTTCGACACTGGCATCAAACTGTTTTGCGAACTCCACGATTTCTCTGGTCATTTTAATATTTCCTTCCAGATCATATCTGGAAGCGTCTACCATAACACTGGAATATCCATCTGCAAGTGCTTTCTTTAATAATCCAACTTCTTCTCCATGATCAAAGTTCAACGCCACCTCTATACTAGCTCTCTCGGCAAGTTTTTTTACAATCGGTGCAATCAAATCACTATCACAGTGATTTACCATATGTTCCTGCACAATGTTTACAATAATTGGTGCTCTTAATGACTGTGCTGCCTGAATCACCGCTCTGGCCGTTTCAATATTGAAACAATTAATCGCCATAACTGCATAATTACCTTCATTTGCTCTTTCAAGCATCCCCTTCATTGATACGTACATTTTACAATTTCCTTTCTAATCTGGTACCTTATGAAATGCTGATTCCTGATAAATCCATTTCCTCTTCTTTTTCATCTGCAACCGGCTCGTCAACTTCTGTTTTTCTCTTCTTAATTAAAACTAACAATACGCCCGTTACTGCAGTACCTGCCAGTAAAGCAATCAGTGCAGCGATTGGATTTGACATTGCTGGAATAACAAAGACTCCTCCAGACGGTACTTTACTTCCTACACCCAATGAAAAACTAATCGCTCCTGTAATTCCACAACCTGTTGCTGTACAAATCACTGTACGAATTAAATCGTTCATCGCAATTGGAATAACACCTTCAGAAATCATACATAATCCCATCGGAAATGCAATTTTGATATTTTCTACTTCCTGAGAAGAATAAATAGGTTTTTTCATAAATTTAGATAATACTAATGAGAATGTAACTCCCAGAGGAGGAACCATAGCTGCTAACACTTTGATTGCTTCAGGTTCTGTAATTCCTTCCAGAAGCAAACCATCACAAATCAGGTTTGGCACCTTACTGATTGGTCCACCAAAGTCAATACACCCTAATGCTCCGATAACAAAGCCATATACTCCTTTAGAAGACTGGTCTAACCCTGTAATAAAGTTTGTTAATGCGTTTGTTGCCCATACAATTGGGTTTCCAATAACAAAGAACATAATCAATCCGGCAATAATTGCAGATAATGTTGGAATAATCATCATTGGCATAAGAGCTTCTGCCCATTTTGGAACTTTCAAATTCTTTTTAATAAATAATGCAATATATCCAACCAGGTAACCACCGATCATACCACCTAAGAATCCAGCTCCCAAGAATGAAGCAATTTGTCCCATTAAGAAACCAGGTGCAATACCAGGGCGATCAGCAATAGAATAAGAAATGTACCCTGCAATAAATGATGGTAATAATCCCATTCCTAAAACACCAAGAGAAGTCAATGCATTTGGAATTGTCATTTTTGATAATTCTGTTACATTTTCTCCACCCATTAAGTTACCAACTGCAATTAATAATCCTGATGCTACAACCAATGGCAGCATGTAGGAAATAGCAGTCAACGCATGTTGTTTTAATTCTGCTCCTATTTTTTTCATAATCTCTCTTCTCCTTTGTTACTTTTTCAATTCATTTTCAATTTTCTGAATTAATTGCTTGGGTGCCTTCACACACACATTTGTAGGTACTTTAATTGTAGGTTTTCCTTCAAAGCGCTCTGTTCCAGTAATTGCAATATCCACTGCCAGAATTACAATGTCAGCTTCTTTCACCTCATCTGCTGTTAATTCATCTTCGATACCAATTGTACCCTGTGTCTCCACCTTAATGGTGTGTCCCATACTTTCAGCAGCACGAATTAATTTTTCTTTCGCAATGTACGTATGTGCAATACCTGATGTACATGCTGCAACTGCAACAATTTTCATAATTTAACATCTCCTTTCATAGTTCCTATTTGTTATTCCTTACACTAAAATAGTAGCATGGATATTCTTTCTGTGTTCATTGATTAAGGGCTTTTTAATGTGGCACTTTTTTTCTGTTTTTTTTATTTTTTTGTTTTTCCGGGCATTTTAATACGGTAATTTTTAAGCTGAAAATAGTTCATAAAAGAAAAACCACCGGGAACCCGATGATCTTTTTATGAATGTTTTAAGCATTGAATTTTAAATTTTTCCTAGATTAAAATACTGCTTTTATATCTTCCACTGTTTTTGCAGAAAGCAGCTGTTCAACAGCTTCATCATTTCCAAGATTTCTTGCTACTTCTGCCAACAGCTTTAAGTGTGTCTTCGCATTTTCATTGTCATTTCCTACTGCGAACAAAAAAATCAGTTTTACACCCTCTCCATCCAGTGTCTCCCACTCGATTTCATTTTCCATTTTTCCAATGGCAATTCCAACCTGTGTTACGGAATCACTTTTTCCATGAGGAATTGCTACATAATGTCCGATTCCTGTCTGCCCTTGAGATTCGCGAAGATAAATATCTTTCACATAGGATTCTACATCTGCAATATATCCTGCATTTTTCAGCTTTCCTGCCAGATTTGTAATAGCTTCTTTCTTATCTGCAGCTTTCATATTCAAGTCAATTACTCTTTCATCTAATACATCTTTTACATTCATAATAGTTCCTCCTCATCATTGAATTAAATATTTGTAAACTTCAATATTGGTTTCCATACTTTTTAACATGAGAATTTTTTCATCTGTATCAATTAATGAAACATATTCTTTGTAAAATAACTGAATTCTGTTAATTTCATCTTTGGTAATTAGCTTGAATCCAAGTAAAAATACTACTTCCACTGGCTCATCGTCCCACATCACCGGCTCATCCAGAATTGCTATTGCAACCTTGGATTCGTTAACTGCAGCAGGTGAACCATGGGGAAGACTGACACCGTTGCCTATCGTTGTTGTTGTCTTATTTTCCCTCTCCATTACCGTATCAAAAAATTCTTCTGTCACAACGCCCTTTTCTTTCATGGCATCTGACATAACTTTTAAGATTTCTTCCTTTGACTGAACCTTCATGTGTGTGAAAATCAGTTCTGGAGAAAACAGCAGACAACATTCTGGAGAAAAAGGATTCTCACTTACATTAGAGTTAATAGTGTCCAGATAATTTCTTAAAGCAAGAATACCATTTTCACTTAAAATATTAGGAATTACTACAATTCGTTTGTCTTTCACTTTTGTTTCTTTTGATGAGATGATAATATCAATATCATAATAATCATCCAATTTAAAATCATGGGTACTGACAATTTCCAGACTTCTAATTTCCGGAACAACCTTTTTAATTCTTTCTTTCATCAACTGCGCATGTCCCATATTGAAATTCGTCAGTAAGATTGCCTTGTACTGATGTATCTTCCGCTCAATTGCCGCCTGAATATACAAAACGATGTATCCGATTTCATCTTCGGTAATCTGTACATTGTAACACTCTTCAAACAGAATACTAATTGCCCAGCTTGCCCGAAATACGTTTTTATACTCTTTTTTAATAAAATCGATTAAATCATTGCTTTGTGGGGTTCCGTATCGCAGTCGGAAAATGGTCGGTCTCAAATGTACAATAAGGCTTTCTTTTACTTTCTGGTCCGATACTAAATCTACATTCATAATGTTTCCAATGACCGTCAGCAGTCGATCCACAAATTTCACCAGCTGATTGTCATATTTTTTTACTTGTTCCAGTGTAATTTCAATCTCTGAAATTCCTATAAATTTTGAACATAGAATCTGTATGGAAAGAAAAAGAATATCTTCCTGAGAAAAGCGTACATGGAATACTTCTTCCAATTTTTCAAAGATAGCTACAGTAAACGCATACTCATTATATTTTTGAAGAATTTCCAGTTCTTCCATATGATTCTCCATCATCAATGGATTGTCGAACTCTTTTCTCTGATATGCTATACAACAGTAAATAAGAATTTCATAAAATGATTCATCTGTAAATCGATAATCCCATTCGTTTTCTGCCTGTATGATACATTTTCGCACTGTTGATACATCAATGTTCGGAAAAAAATAATCCAGATTCTGATTAATTGTAGCCGAGGTACTTCGTTCCATCATCAGATTCCTCAATGCAATCCGATATTCATTTTCTCTGCTTAACAATCGATATCCGCGGCTTCTTTCGTTTACCAGTTTGATGTTATAGTAACTAAGCCATTCTTCACATTCTTTCATTACCTTCAGCATTGTTGGAACACTTAAATATAGTTTCTCTGATAACTTCTGTGTAGTAATTGTCTGCCACGGTCGTAAATTAAATAAAACCTTTAAAGCTTCCGTAACTCGTTCTTTCGGATTATAAGATTCTAACTGAAGTTCTCCCGGCCGATCCAGATAGGCTTCCAATTTTTCTTTTTTTTCTTCTGATATCTCCAGCCAAATACCTACTCTTGGTTTTCTCTGAATAATTCCAAGATTATTTTGAGTTAAAAAATCATCCAGTTCATTAAGTTTATTTCTTACGGATTTTTCAGAGAGTCCGACTTCTTTTGCAATTTTCCCGGTCGCCATGATTTCGCCGTCCATGATACAACCTAAAATCTGTTTCATATAAAACTTCTCTTTCGAACGTTTCATTCTTCCTTCGTCTCCTCTCAGTCATTATGTAAGTTCTGTCTGCACCTCCTCCCTTATGATGATTTAAATTATAGCACGGTTCCTTTTACTTAGATTATCAATTACGGGCGTTTTAATATGGTACATTTTTTTATTTTTCCAGTAAATCCTCCAAAAATCAATAGATAAAATGTGGTAATTTTTAAATAAAAGAAATTTAAGAAATTCCGTGTATATAAAAAATCCTGTCAAACTTTCAATGTATTCACAAGCTTTTATTTCTGTCATTACTTTCCAGCAAATATGGTAATTTCTTTTTTAATAAACTTCTGACCCAAACGGCATCAATACCAGTTGTGCAGCCCGCAATGACTTCCGTCATCTCTGCCTTTTTGTGATTCTTTTATAAAAGAAAAAGACCCCTATTATGATGTTTGTCACAATAAAGGTCTTGCTGTCTCATTTGATACGGATGCCTATCGATATTGGTTGACGAACTCAAACCCATCCAAAACTGGACGTTCAGCTACTCTCTTTTGTTGCTTTCCCTAAATATATCACTTTTTCTTCCTTTAGACTCTCCATAAATTTCCCTCTGTTTTACTTCTTTATATTTTCAATTTTTTATTTATTATTGGTATTTTTATTTTTTTTGCATACCTAATGATACCAAAAAATCGCTGAATTCTCACGACCTCAGCGATTTTTCTTTTAGGGGAGTTTTTTTACAGCCCCTTTTGTTAAAAAAGCAGTCAATCCTAAGACTAACTGCTTTGTGTGTATGGATTAAATTAGAATTTATAAATGCCTTAAATCTTAAATACCAGGATAGCTTTATTTGTTCCGTCCATTGACATAGTTACTGATTTATAGACTGAAATGAACATTTTAGCCACCTCCTCATTCAATTTTAGAGCCAATTGTAATAATCAATCTGATAACTTATCCATTATATTTTTTCCTTCTGGAAACTGCTAACGCAAAGCCCGCTCCGACGTTGGAAACCCCTGCAAGCAGCAGCCACAGCAATACATTAGACTCGTCTCCGCTTTTCGGTATTTCTCCTGTTGAACCGGATGGTTTTCCCTCTCCCTGCACAGGCGATTTATTCTTATCCGATAAAGGTTTCGACTCATCATCCTTTTTATCTTCGTCGGAAGTACCACTATTTCTGTAGTTGAGGAATTTTACAAAAGCTGTTTTCCCATCCTCGATGACTCCGGTTTCCCCGGATTTTGTCACCAGATAACCTTCGTTACCGGTTTCCTCCACCGCATAACTAATTCCGGCAAGAAGTCCTTTCCCAGTAACGCTTTCTCCGTGTTTCAAAGTAATATTTGCCACGCCCTTTCTGAACTTCATATCCCCAAAAGTTCCCGTAATAGTTTTGTCATTAAGAGTCACAGTAAATGTAAAACCTTTGCTCTTATCCCCCTGATTTCCGGTTACTGCTGTAGAGATAGACAGATCTCCGACAGGAACAGTCGGCATATTGTTTCTCGTATTGACAAACTCTGCCGTTTTTCCATTCGCTGTAATTTTACCTTTTTCACCTGTAGACGTAGTGACGTAACCATCCTGATTTTCATCCGTTTCCACGACTTCATACTCTGTTTCTAGCGGAAGATTTACGGCCGTCTTACTTTCACCGTGCTTCAGAGTAAATTCATCAGACACGCCATTCTTGAAGTTCATATCGCCCAAAGTACCGTCAATCTTCGCGCCTTTAAGTTTCACTCGGAAATGGAAATCTTTCTTCTCATCTGCCTCGTCTCCTTCTACCTTATTGGATACCGTTAAGTCGCCGCCTCCCCACTGGGCAGTCAACTTTAGGGATGCTGCCTGAGCCTTCGTCAAATCAGCTTTCATCACTAGTTGTTCTCCCGGCTGATATATCTTACCTTTATACTTCCAGCCGATAAATGTATACCCTTTCTTTATCGGGGATGCCTTTACCGTAAATCTTTCGCCGATTTTAATGATTTCTTCATCATACTTTTCGTTCGCGTCAGAAGTTGTTCCGCCGTTCAGGTCATAGGAAACAACGCCCCATTCCTCCCACACGTCAGCCAGATTATCACCATCTTCATCATAGCCCCATGCCGCATAGACAGTTATATTTTCTTCTTCAAATGTAATCTCTGTCGTTGTTTTTGGTTCGTCATCATTCCATCGATAGATTTTATCATTTTTCGTTGTCGTCCAGCCGAGGAACACAACTCTCTTACCATCTGCATCTTTATATATCGGCTCTGAGGCATCTTTCAAATTCACTTTCTCTTTCGGCAAATATTTCTTATCATCTGACGGCATATTTTGAACCGTTCCGCCTTGCTGTGCATTTGAGTCATATATCAACTTTGAACGTACTTCCTCATAATCCGGCTTATCATTTCCGTTTCGGTCCACAGCCCAAACAGCATAAAGTGTTATATCCTCTGCTTTCATGATGATTTGCTTTCCTGTAATCAGAACCTTATTCACTTCATCCTTCTGCTCTGCTGTGAAAGCTTCTTGATGTTGTGTCCTGCTCCAACCAACAAAAACTTCATTATCTTTTCGAGTGAAGTTCTTTTCTGTTGTCAGCGATTTCGTTGTGCCTTTCTCTATACCGGATTCCTCTTTCGGCGCATTCCCGCTGCCACCGTTCAAATCATATTTCAAAGAATATGTTTCCAATACATCGGCAGTTCCATCTCCATCTTCATCGTATCCCCATGCAGCATAGACATCTATATTATTCGCTGCAAAGGTGACTTCCGTAATCGTTTTTGGTTCTTCGTTATCACGTTCGTAAATAAATGTTGTCTGTTCTTCTGTCCAACCAAGGAAGACTACTTCTTTATTATTTACCTTCGTGTGCTGTGGTATATCCTGGCTAAGGGTAACCTTATCGCCCCGTAAATATACGTTGCTTTCAGATGGCATTTGGCTCACGCTGCCATTCTCCTGAGCATTTTCATTGTAAGTTAATGTATGCTCTTCAAGATAATCTGCTGTTCCATTATTATTTCTGTCAGCAGCCCATACGGCATAGACATCTGCGCCCTTATTGCCCATCGTCACTTTGGTGCGCATATCTTTCTGAATGCTGTCAAAATCCTTTTTGGTCTTTACAATTGTCGGAAAAGTTTGTTCACTCCAACCAATTAAAATATTGCCGCCATTTTCGAATTTGTGAGATGTTATCGCTAAATTTGGTTCCGGGTCTTTCCCATGTTGAACCACTCTACCGCTAATGCCATTCTTTGCCGTTTCTATTGTAGAAAGCTCAACCTCTGCGCCAACCACATGATGGTCTGGACAAATTACATCCACCGTATCTTCTGCATTATCGTGATAGCGAACATGAACAGCATCTTCTGAACAGTCAGGAATTCCATTCTGATTTTTATCAACCGCCCATACAGCGTAGAATGTAACATTTTGTTCCGGCATCGTAAATTCAGAATCGCCTGAAATAATTGCGGCCTCATCAATATCCTGCTTAGATGCATCCGCCGGCAATGCCTCTTCTCGCTTTTTCAAACTCCAGCCGGCGAAAGTTTCACCATTTCTCTTCAACTTTCCTGTACCGGTATAGGTCAACTTGAACTTATCACCTTTTATCTTCTTTATTCCTTGAGGCACATCACCGTCTGTATTACTGTTGCCGTCATAAGTCACATCATATAACTCATTTACCTGTGCAATAAATGTACAGTTGTCTGTAATCTTTAAATCTTTAAGCTGCTCGGAAGTATATACCATATTGGCACTATTCTTCTTTATCCAGTTACCGTCAAAACGATATCCTGCATTCACTGTTACTTTCGGAATATCAGTAAGTGTCTCTTTATGCCATACATTTGTTGCTTCCTTATTAACGGTCGCATTTATTGCTTCAAACTTAACCGTATGAGGCTTCTGAAGTCCGATTGTAAGGTTCTTATTATCTTCAGCATTCCCTTTAGAAACCGTAATCTCGGCCCTAACAGCATTTTCGCCTTCCGCTTCTTGGAATTTTCCCTGTTTTTCAAGAGAAAATTTCAATGGGTTTTTTCCGTTTGCATCAGAACTTCCCGGATTTATAACAGTCACTTGATAAGTGTCTGCTCGTCTGCCGGTAAATTGGAATGTTCCGTTTTCAGCAGTTGTTTCATGAGTTTCATGGTCATCGCTTCCTACCGCATTCTGATGAGGCGCTTTTATCGTCACCTTACCGGTATAGAGTTCATCTGTATCCTGGTCATATATACCGTTATAATTTTTATCAATAAATATCTTTCCGGCAATCACACCTGTCTGAAATTCTGCCTGAATATGCGGCAGAGGCATATGACCACCGTTTAGTTCATTACCTACCGCGTATGGGGAATAGCCACAAGGACCAAAGTTTATAATACTGCCTACAAGCGCTCCCACTTCCTGAGTTTCATCCTCCCGGTCTACTTCGTAATGAATGTCGATAGTTTCGCTGGCATCCATCGAAATACAATTCACCGAATCCTTTGCGCTAATGCGAAGCATTTTTACCTGGCTCCATGCTCCTTCTTTCGTTATCTCTTCTGCAGATTTATACGCATTTGGATTGTTGTAATGACCCTCTTCACCAACTTTCTTACTGGAATCGACTGTGGTGCTGTATGTTACCTGAAGGTCGCTTCCGTTTCCCTTTCCTATCGTTGCAGGTCCGGTCATCTTCATATTGAATTCAAACGCCTTATCTTGAATATGGGTATCCCAGTTATCACCTTTCTTAGGGACCGGAATGTAATAGTAAAATGCTTTGGCATCTTCTTCATCAAACTCCCTTCCCGTTTCATTCTTTGCGGTAAAGCGCAAATCGATGCCATGGTCTTCTTTCTTCAGAAAAACAACTCTCTTATCTGTATCATAATTGATGTATTCTCCATCGCCGGCTGCCCCTTTGTTATCTGACAGCTTCGCACCGAATCTAAAAGTCAGACCAAGACGCGACGCCACTACGGACAGCTTCGTATCCGGAGCATTGACATTGAATGTAGTGAATTTTTCTTGCACATTACCGTTACCATTCATGTCATAAGTATCTTCCTTACAATATTCACCCAGAGTAGCTGAATCATAAGCCGTTAGACTTGCACTTTTCACGCGTACGCAATCTCTCATATCCAACGTCATCGCATCTGCAGAATTATCAATCTTCATAGTGAAGGATAAGCCAATCTGAAGCTGTCCTAAGTCCTCGTTATACCAGCCTATCATACCACTGTTATTTTTAAAAGTAATTTTGTGCAGTACATACGAACCGTCCTCATTATCTTTGGATTTCACTATTGTGTAATCTTCTCCTTCAGTCAGAGAAGTTTCTTCTGTCGTTCCGTTTTCCAGCGCAGTATCACCAAGTAAAATTCTGTCCGCTGTACTACCCTCAATTTTGGACAATTTAAGGTCTTCTACAGCAACAGACTGAGGCAGTCGAATATAAACTTCCGTATCATCCACCATCTTATGAAGCGTATAAGGATATGCTGAAGTTGCGATAACACCATTAAATTTCACTTCATTTCCCGCGATAGTAGAATAAATATCCAGTATCGGAATCTTCTTTCCATCATCGTCCAACTTATTCAGCAATGCCAAGGCAGACTTGTTGCCTTTCACAGGGTCAGCAATATTAAGATCAAAAGCTCCAGATATGCCTACTTCTGTCCCGGTCTTGTTTTTCATCGTCATCTCTGCCAGATTACTAATCTTCGTTTCTGGCTCAATTCTTTTGAGTACCTTACCAAAAGTCGCTGCACAACTGGAAGACGGGTCTGCCGTTCTAGATTCCACATAGCCCATATAGTTGGCATTATAGGAACCGACTTCTGCACGTATATTTGTAAAATACTCGTCTTTATCAAGGCCTGCCATCTTCGCCGTAAACTGCACAAAGCCGTTTCTGCTCGTAAGGTCCCCTTGATATTTTTCCTCTATATTATTATTTGTTGTAGTATACCAAATCTCGACTTTATTCCCACTACTTGCAGGAATACGCTGAGTAGTCACACCTATTTTCCCATCCCCCTGATAGCTAAATGTTACCGTCTGCGGAACGCTTTCATCGGTTCCTTTATTTGCAACTTGGAACTGCCCAAGAAAATAAACCATATCAGGATTAGATTCAAAAAGACTTAGAAGCCCTTGGGCGCCTGAGATGCCGCTTCCTACCTGTGCGCCTTTTATCGTCATATCGCTTTTACTGATAGCCTTGAAAGTATCCAAGTTACTATTAGCAAAATTATTATTTTTAATTTTTTCAGAGGAATCATCTGCATAAAGAATCTCGCCTCCGACAGCTACTTTATTCGCTGTAGTTGGGTTTTGACCGTTTTCAGCGCATAGTTCAATATTTTCGTTTCTCCATTCGATTATATCATTTTCATCACACTCTTGTTGCCACTTGAAATATGGGGTGAAATAGTCGTCCCGAGGGATATATAGGTTTTTCCAAGTAAGAGTAACGGTATGCCTGTCATTATTTGTTGTTTCCGTAAAACTGAAACCTTCATCGGCTTCATGTCCTGCAGGATCCATCCAGTTATTACCATATTCCTCTTTATCAAAATCGGTGCGGACATACGTTGCATATTCTTGCTTATTCTTGTTATATGGCAGGGCAATAGTAATCTCCAGTTTCTTAAAGAACATCCCCATACCATAGCGATTTCTATCTGAACGAAAACGAATCTGCTGCATTTTAAAAGGCGTATGTGCTTTTGTCGGCACAACTCGTTTGGAATCCCACGAAGTAAAAACAGGTCCTGATTTTAGATTTTCTCCTATGATTTTAGCCTTTTTGGAAACCGTTTGATACTCTTTTTCTGGATTCCCATCCTCGCTTTTGGAATAAAGTCTGACCTTCAACGGTTCTTTAATCTCACTATTAAGCTTCTTATTCCAAAGCGTAGTATCCGGCATCAAAATAATATTGAAACTGCTGTTCTCTGCCGTATCACGAAGAGAATATGTAATCGTTCCAGATTTCGGTTGGTACCCGCCATAATTTTTATCACTCTTCAAATCTTTAATGTCTTCCGGAGTTACACTTTCTACCAAACCTGTCATTGAATTTGGCTTTGGATACTCTACCACCGCCAGGCCATCCGGAACTTTGATTTCAATCTTTTTATTCTTCAGGTTAAGCTGGCTCTTTACTTTTATGTGTAAAGTCACCTGCTTCGCGTAATCAACTGTAAAAGGAGCATCTCCTTGTTCTAATAAATTCTGTTCATCACCTGCATCATCTCGGATTACAGCTTTGTCAATTATCATTCCGGCTTCTTCTGCCACTGGTAATGTTTCGGATAATGCATCCAGATCCTCTTCTTCTGATGTCTCCATGGACGCTCCCACATCCTCCGGTATTGATTCTACACTTTCCGATGCTTTGCCCTTTTCCGTATTTTCTGTTTCTGTACTGTCTTCCGCATAAACGGAATAATTCATATATGAAATACTTATTATAACCGCCAAGACAAAGGCTGACAGTCTTTTTAATTTTACTTGCATATTATTACCCCTTTCTGCTCATTTCTATAAGAAAATATATATAAGAACGCAAAAAAGAGAAGACTTATTGTCTGTCGTGAGTGTACACGTTTCTAAACATGACTGTCAGCTCCTTTTTGTGCGATTAATTAAATAAATTTCTTTTCTATAAACGTCTTCATTTTATCATATTTTTAAGAAGTTGTATAACATTATTATACTGTATGAGAACTTTTGGTATCTTGTTATCATCAAAAATATCAAGAGAAAAAAGATTACTCGTCCTTATCATCAAAATAATTATTCCTTAATACTTGTGTCCCTCTGTACTTTCACCAAACATATCCATATTGTATAAATCATCATAACGCTCTAACACTTTTTGAAATTTCAAATGCTGGATAAATTCTTTGATTGGGTAAAGGTCGGATGCTTCTATGTCCTTTCTGTTAATATAGTCGGTAATATATTTTCGCAACTGTTCTAACTCATATTCCAGCCATCCTTTCTCGCTGTCAAATAAGTTATCATAATGTCCATGTTTCAATTCTGCATTTAGGCGTTCCTCTGCTCTCAAAAACTGGCAGACTTCCTTTTCTGCTTGATTGACATATTTCCATTCTCCCGACAACAATTCATTGGGGGTTACGTCCAGCACTTCCATTATCTTTTCCAACGTATCAAAGGCAGGATAATTCAACCCTCTTTCAATCTTGGAAAGGCTCTGCATATTGATACCGATTTTGTCTGCAAGTTCCTGTTGTGTCATTCCCCTGTATTTTCTTATGGTCTGTATATTCTCTCCTAAGAAATTGATTTTCTTTCCATAATGCTCCATAGCTTATTATAACCTCTTATTTCTCTGCTTTTTGTTATTTATAAGCATATAAAAGATATATTTTTCACTCTGACAGCATGAATACGCATAGACTATCAGTTTGGAAAGAGAACGCCTTTCGGCGTTCGCAGAGGGTGTATATGCAACACCGCACTGTGCATACATGTCATAGTACCTAGAAACTTTGATAAATAAAGGACAAAACTCAATTTATACACCGCAAAATATCGGGAAGTACGAAAGGAGTAATGTATTATCGCAACACACGAAAATTTATCCCTTAAGATTGATTACATCAGCATTGTATTTGAAACCGCAACCTCCGAAGATGTCATCACACACATTTAGAATTACCACCTGATATTTTCAATGTCTATCCGGCAATAGTAAAATTCAAGACCTATCAGACACGCTGGGAGATTGCAAATATTTATGTATCGGGCGACGCAAGAAAGACAGAAGATAACCCACAAGGGCCAGGCTGTTATCTCGTTATGACTGGCAGAGGGTATGATGATATTTTCCGTATCCTCGACAGCAGAAATTATACCTTTGGCGATATGTTTGGGTGCTGTGAGAGAAGACACGGACAGAAATGCAACTGCGTGATGATATGACTCATGCCTTTGCCATGACGTTCAAGGACAGACCTCTGGAACTTGGGGAACTGGCTTTCGGACTGCTGGCAAACAATCTACGCTTTTTCGTGCCAAACAAAAATGAAAGTAATAAAGGAGTTTTTACTTCTTGGAAGAACATGACGCATTAGGCGGACTGGAACGGATGGGAAATGCTGGATAAGGCAAAATACAACACTTCTCTTTTCAGCAAACTGACCGCACATTTACAAAGGATAGAAAGCCCGACCTTATCCCCTATATTCAGTATGACACGAAACATGGAAAAAAAGGGGGAGTATCTGTTGAATAATAAGGATATTCCTGTATGGGAAAAATATACTCTTACTATTGAAGAAGCGTCAAAGTATTTCGCATTTGAAAAACAAACTAAAACGCTTGACAGAGGAACAGGAACAAGCCTTACTGTCATTCATCAAGACGGACAACGTGTATCACAAGTATTATGATGATGTGCTGATGCTGTTAAAGACAGGACTTCGTATCTCGGAACTGTGCGGACTAACAATCATGGACCTTGATTTTATCCATGAGGTCGTGATTATGGACCACCAATTATTAAAGAGCAAGGAACAGGGCTATTACACTGAAACGCCTAAGACAAAGAGCGGAACAAGACAAGTGCCTCAAGGACAATCCTTTTCCACATATTACACCGCATACGCTGCGCCATACGTTCTGCACAAGGCTGGCAGGCAGGAACATGAACCCAAAATAGACCTAGATATGTAAGGTTTACCACAAAAGCAAAATGCCCGTAGAGCCGATAAAATAATGCTTTGCGGACATTTGCTAAGATATAAAAAGATAGTTAAAAAGACATATAAATTTTTAGACAGCAAAAAATCCCCAGAAACCAAAGTCCCTGGGGAAATTGTTATTTCAGTTATGGCAACAATCAAAGATTACTCGATGATTGTAGCAACACGTCCTGATCCAACTGTACGTCCGCCTTCACGGATAGCGAAAGATAATCCCTGAGCCATAGCGATTGGGTGAATCAGTTCGATTGTCATTTCTACGTTGTCACCAGGCATGCACATTTCAACACCTTCCGGTAATTCAACAACACCTGTTACGTCAGTTGTTCTGAAGTAGAACTGAGGACGGTATTTGTTGAAGAAAGGAGTATGACGTCCACCTTCATCTTTTGTTAAAACGTATACCTGAGCTGTAAATTTTGTATGGCATGTGATAGAACCTGGTTTACAAAGAACCTGTCCTCTTTCGATTTCTTCTCTCTGAACACCACGGAGAAGAGCACCGATGTTGTCACCAGCCTGAGCTTCGTCAAGAAGTTTACGGAACATTTCGATACCAGTTACGACAACTTTTCTTGTCTCTTCTTTGATACCAACGATTTCAACTTCTTCAGATACGTGAAGAACACCGCTTTCAACTCTACCAGTTGCAACAGTACCACGTCCTGTGATAGAGAATACATCCTCTACAGGCATAAGGAATGGTTTGTCTGTATCGCGCTGTGGATCTGGAATCCAGCTGTCAACTGCAGCCATAAGTTCCATGATCTTATCTCCCCACTCGCTGTTAGGATCTTCAAGAGCTTTTAAAGCAGAACCCTGGATAACTGGAGTGTCATCACCTGGGAATTCGTACTCGCTTAATAACTCACGGATTTCCATTTCTACTAATTCTAATAACTCTTCATCGTCTACCATGTCACATTTGTTCATGAATACTACGATGTAAGGTACGCCTACCTGACGGGAAAGAAGGATGTGCTCTTTTGTCTGAGCCATAACACCGTCAGTTGCAGCTACTACAAGGATAGCTCCGTCCATCTGAGCAGCACCAGTGATCATGTTCTTTACATAATCGGCATGGCCTGGGCAGTCAACGTGTGCGTAGTGACGGTTATCTGTTTCATATTCTACGTGAGCTGTGGAGATAGTGATTCCACGTTCTCTTTCTTCCGGAGCTTTATCGATGTTTTCGAAATCAACGGCTGCGTTTCCATCTACTCTGGCACTTAATGTCTTTGTGATAGCAGCTGTTAAAGTAGTTTTACCATGATCGACGTGACCAATGGTACCAATGTTGCAATGAGGTTTGGTTCTCTCAAACTTTTCTTTAGCCATTTTAAATGTCCTCCTTATTAGCCCTTTGGGCAAATAGATAAATTATTATTTACTACCGGGTCGACGAATCACCTTACCAAAGGCCGTCCTACCCTTGATTATATTTCATTTCTTTGAAGAATTCAAGCATATTTTTTATCAAAAAAACCTGCCTATTTTGTTTTGTCAGCGATGATTTTTTCCTGTACACTCTTCGGTACCGGCTCGTAGCTGTTGAAGAACATAGAGTAGTTTCCACGGCCCTGTGTTCTGGAACGTAAGTCGGTTGAGTATCCGAACATTTCCGCAAGAGGAACGAAAGCTCTGATGATCTTTCCGCCTCCGACATCGTCCATACCCTCGATACGTCCGCGGCGTGAGTTGATATCACCGATAACATCTCCCATGTAATCTTCAGGAGTTGTAACTTCGACTCTCATGATCGGCTCTAAGATAATAGCTCCGGCTTTCTGCATCGCTTCTTTAAATGCCATAGAACCGGCGATCTTAAAGGCCATCTCTGAGGAATCGACATCATGGTAAGATCCGTCGTATACAGTAGCTTTTACACCGAGTACCGGGAATCCTCCAAGGATACCGCACTGAGCAGCTTCTTCGATACCAGCTCCGACTGCCGGGATATATTCCTTCGGAATGTTACCGCCGACAACAGTGGATTCAAACTTGAACAGTTCTTCACCATTGGCATCCATTGGCTCAAAGTGTACTTTACAGTGTCCGTACTGACCGCGTCCACCAGACTGTTTTGCATACTTGCTGTCCACATCCACTTCTTTTGTGAAGGACTCTTTGTAAGCAACCTGAGGAGCACCTACGTTCGCTTCTACTTTAAACTCACGAAGCAGACGGTCTACGATAATTTCCAGGTGAAGCTCACCCATTCCGGAAATGATGGTCTGTCCTGTCTCTTCATCAGTATGAGCTTTAAAGGTCGGATCTTCTTCTGCAAGTTTTGCAAGTGCTTCTGACATCTTGCCCTGACCTGCTTTTGTCTTAGGCTCGATCGCTACGTCGATAACCGGCTCTGGGAATTCCATGGATTCCAGGATTACCGGACTCTTCTCGTCACAGATCGTATCACCTGTTGTTGTGATCTTGAAACCTACGGCAGCTGCAATATCACCTGCGTAAACTTTGTCTAACTCTTCACGCTTGTTGGCATGCATCTGAAGGATACGTCCAACACGCTCTTTTTTCTGTTTTGTAGCATTTAATACGTAGGAACCTGAATTCATTGTTCCGGAGTAAACACGGAAGAAAGCAAGCTTTCCAACGAATGGGTCTGTCATGATCTTAAATGCAAGTGCTGCGAAAGGTTCATCATCAGATGAATGTCTTTCGATTTCGTTTCCGTCTTCATCTACACCCTTGATGGCAGCGATGTCCGTCGGTGCCGGCATGAACTCAAGAACAGCGTCCAGTAACTTCTGAACACCTTTGTTGCGGTAAGCAGTACCGCAGCAGATCGGAACTGCTGTACATTCGCATGTTCCTTTTCTAAGTGCTGCTTTTAATGCTTCCACAGACGGCTCTTCCCCTTCCAGGTATTCCATCATCAGATCGTCGTCTAACTCACAGATCTGCTCTACTAACTGAGTGTGATACATTTCTGCATCATCTTTCATATCATCAGGGATATCTGTGATTGAAATGTCTTCTCCCTTATCATCATTGTAGATGTAGGCTTTCATTTCAAACAGGTCGATGATTCCCTGGAAATCGTCTTCTTTGCCGATTGGCAGCTGAATTACAACTGCATTGGCACCGAGACGGTCTTTGATCTGCTCTACGGAACCGTAGAAGTCTGCACCTAAGATATCCATCTTGTTGATGAATGCCATTCTCGGTACATCATAAGTGTCTGCCTGACGCCATACGTTCTCAGACTGCGGCTCTACTCCGCCCTTTGCATCAAATACACCGATGGCACCGTCAAGTACACGCAGGGAACGTTCTACTTCTACTGTAAAGTCAACGTGTCCCGGTGTGTCAATGATGTTGATACGGTGTTCTAATGCTCCATCTTTCGGTTTGCAGTTTTCCTGGAGAGTCCAGTGACATGTGGTCGCTGCAGAAGTGATCGTGATTCCTCTTTCCTGTTCCTGCTCCATCCAGTCCATGGTAGCAGTTCCCTCATGAGTATCACCGATCTTATAATTTACACCAGTATAATAGAGGATACGCTCTGTCAAAGTGGTTTTTCCAGCATCGATATGAGCCATGATTCCAATATTTCTGGTTCTCTCTAATGGATATTCTCTTCCAGCCAAGATCTTTTCCTCCTATTGTTTTTCGGATAAAGCGGTAGGCCCCGCACACCAGATTAGAATCTGTAATGTGCGAATGCTTTGTTTGCTTCTGCCATTTTGTGCATGTCTTCTTTTTTCTTTACAGATGCTCCGGTGTTGTTGGATGCATCAAAGATTTCATTTGCAAGCCTTTCTTCCATGGTCTTTTCCCCTCTTTTGCGAGAGTATAAAGTCAGCCAGCGGAGTGCAAGGGCCTGTCTTCTGTCCGGACGTACATCGATCGGTACCTGATAGGTAGCTCCGCCGATACGTCTGGCCTTTACTTCCAGCACAGGCATAATGTTGTTCATTGCCTCTTCGAATACTTCGAGGGCAGGCTTTCCGGCTTTCTCTTCAATACGGTTGAATGCACCGTATACGATCTTCTGGGCAACTCCCTTTTTACCGTCTAACATGATGTTGTTGATCAGTTTTGTCACAACTTTGTTATTGTAAATAGGATCCGCCAAAACATCTCTTTTCGCAATATGTCCTTTACGTGGCACGTTTCTTCCCTCCTTAATAATTGCCAACGGCAGAAATTTTATACCTTTTTCTGGCATGCCGCCGGCCTTAATTCATCGGTACTCATTCATCCTTGCGCAGCTACCGGCTTTCCGCCGGCCTTCAAGCGCTCAATGCCTGATCGTGCCAGAATTTATATCTATCTCCTGTTCTACAGGGAAAACATTCATTTCCGGCACAACTATACAAGGTAGCGTAATGTTACGCTGCTTTGTACCAATTTAGTTTCGTTTGATTATTTCTTCGGTCTCTTAGCTCCGTATTTGGAACGAGCCTGCATTCTGTTTGCAACACCTGCTGTATCAAGTGTTCCACGAACGATATGGTAACGGGTACCTGGTAAGTCCTTAACACGACCACCACGAATCAGAACAACACTATGTTCCTGTAAGTTATGTCCCTCACCCGGGATATAGCTTGTTACTTCGATACCGTTAGAAAGACGTACTCTGGCGATCTTACGAAGAGCAGAGTTAGGCTTTTTAGGAGTCGCAGTCTTAACAGCTGTACAAACCCCTCTCTTCTGAGGAGAGCTTGCGTTTACTGATCTCTTCTTTAAAGAGTTAAAACTTTTCTGAAGAGCCGGTGCGGTAGACTTCTTTGTAGATGTCTTTCTCCCTTTTCTAACTAATTGGTTAAAAGTTGGCATTAATTTTCACCTCCATGCATGTTTTCTGCTGTAGTTACTTATGATCAGTTGTTGCACATAGATATCTACGCGCATTTTCTAATTATAAGTGGGAGAAAATCGTTTGTCAAGGGGATTTCCATGGGTTGCATTAAAAAAGCTCGTATTTCCATAAAATTCGTAAATACAAGCTTTTAATCTTTATTTTTTATGTATTTTAAAATAATTTATCCGATACCGCCATAAAATGCACCAGCGATCAAAGCAACGATCGCACAAAGGCAGTAGACATACTTTGCCAGCAGATAAAACCACGAACCAATTGGTTTTTTCGCCCCTTCATTTACTGCCTTGAGAACATACTCTTTCCCCGCAACCCAAAAAAACATAACAGCAGCCAATAGAGCCCCCAAAGGACAAAGATAGATAGAAACAATATCCATCCATCCAGAGACTATTGCTTGAATAAACAAAGCTACGACAGCTCCCAGTACCAGAACCGTACCTGTAGCAAAGATCCGTTTAATTCCGAATCTTTCCTGTAAAAAAGCCACCGGAGCCTCATACAGATTGATTATAGAACTGATACCGGCAAAAGTCACGCACAGGAAGAAAATCACTCCGACAATCCGTCCTCCTACCATTCCATTCATAACATTTACTAAATAAATAAACATCAAGCCGGGACCGCCAGCAGTCAATTCCGCATTTCCAACTGCCATGGCAGGAATGATGACGAAAGCTGCCAGCATCGCAGACAAAGAATTAAAAAATGCTACATTACGGGCTGCCCCTGGAATGGATTCACTTTTTCCAAGATATGATCCATAAATGACAGATCCATTTCCCGCAACAGACATGGAAAAGAACGCCTGTCCAAAAGCAAAAATCCACACTTCAGGATTTAATAAGCCTGCAGGATTTAAGGAAAAAATATACTTGTACCCGTTGGACGCTCCTGGCAGTGTAGCAATATAAATTCCGAGAGCCATAAACATTATGAACAGAAGAGGCATCATGATTTTATTAGCCTTTTCGATTCCGCCTGAAATTCCCATGGACATGATGGCAAAACTGGCAATAACAGCGATTAGAATCCAGGTATTAGCGCCCCAGCTACTCGCAGTAGAATTGAAAGTTCCAACAATAACATTCATATCCTGCCCCATAGAAAACATAGAACCGGAAATTGCCATGATTGTATATTTAAATACCCAGCCCATGACACATGTGTAGCCGATAGCAAGCGCCAGCGAGCCGATGATTGGAATAGCACCGATAGTTTCACCGAGCTTTTTGCTTCCAGTACGCAGTTCTGTACACTTGCCAAATGCGCCTACAGGGCCAGCGCCAGCGGAACGGCCCAGCGCAAATTCGCCAATAACGCCGGAAGCTCCAATCAACACAATAAAAATAAAAAAGGGGATCAAAAAAGTCAAACCACCGTATTTGGAAACCATAATGGGCAAACGCCAGATGTTACCCATACCAACTGCAGAACCGACACAGGCCAGAATAAAGCCCCATTTTGATTGAAATCCGTCACGGTTTTTTTGAATTGTATTAACATTTTTCATTGGTATCCCTCCTTCGGATAATACCGATCTTCTTTAAATTCACAGTTTGGATGCGGTTGAAGTTTTGTATTAATCAAGGCCTTTCCCGCAATCCTAAAATACGACCGCAAGCCACCTTTCAAAAAGACCGCCTGCGGTCGCATAAAAGTCGACGCAAAATTTATAAGATTACAAATTATAGATCATTATTTATTTTCGTTAGGGTAAGGTTCCAGGAACGCATGGAAGTGACGCATTGGCAAGTTGTGTCCCCAGACAATCCTGATATTAGGAATATTCTCACGATCTTCGTACAATGCCTTCACAGCAGCAATGACATAATCTAAATGCTCCTTGGTCAACCGGCTTCGGTCGATTGCGAACCGAACTACGTTTGCCAGCTCCGCCTGCTGTTCAGGTGTCTTCAGATCATACTCCATAGAATAATCGCCTAACTCAGAAGTACGAATCCCATAACGCCGAATCAGTTCAATGCTGAATCCCTGACCGGCAAAAGTATCATGACCACGTTTTCCATCAAAGAATTCATCCATATTGATGTACACGGCATGCCCGCCGGCCGGCAGTACCACGCCTTTAATTCCGGCATTATAGAAGCCCTCAGCCAAATAGTTACACTGACCTACTCGATCATGCATATAGTTGAAATCACAGCTCTCATACAGACCTACGGAAAGAGCCATAATGTCACGCCCTGACATACCGCCATAGGAATCGTTGCCGTAACAGGAAATCTGCTTTACCTTTAATAAAACACCCACGTCCGTCTTGATTGTTCCATCTTCATTGAAGTCTGAAAATTTCTTCCAAAACAATCCTCTATCGCGGAATGCCAGCATGCCACCCATATTAGAATGACCGTCCTTCTTCGCAGACATAGTGAACGCATCACATAAAGAAAACATTTCCGTAGCAATCTCTGCGATTGATTTGTCAGCATAGCCTTCCTCATTCATTTTAATAAAGTAGCAGTTCTCAGCCCAGCGAGCGACGTCAAACACCAAAGGAATATCATACTTATGCGCAACACGGTTGATTTCTTTCAGATTTTCCATAGATACAGCCTGACCACAAATCGGATTGTTGGTAATGCAGGCAAAAACTAATGGTACATTTTCAGGTCCACAGATTTGGATCAGCTGCTCCAACTTCTCGATGTCCATATTTCCCTTAAATGGATTCTTATCATACTTTCCACCTTCCGGAATCTCATACAACAGCTCCTTATTGTATAAATTTCGAGGAATTGAACCCATCTGCTTTATGTTTCCTTCAGTAGTGTCAAAGTGACCATTTGACGGGATAGTGAAAACTTTTCCGGGATAGCGCTGAGCCAAAATCTTTTTTACGATCTCCATCAGAACAGATTCTGCTGCACGGCCCTGCTGAATAATAAAAGTATTAGGACGTTCCATCTGTGCAGCACCACCGTTAAACAGGCCTCCTTCATATTCGCACAGATACAACTCATCCATCATCTTTTCGACGTCCCTGCAATCTGTGCGGACTAAATCAATGGATCTCTTCCAGTTCTTTTCACCCCCGCGCTCAAAAATATCACGGAAGGTATCCAGCAAGACATAATATCCTGTATTACGCCCATAAGCCTCATCCCCCAGAAACAAGGATGCCCACTGCTGATTTGTCATTGCTGTCGTTCCTGAGTCGGACAGCATATCAATCGTCAGCATACCTGCCGGAAATGCAAACTCGTTGTAATGGGTAGCTTTCAGTGCACGTTCCCGCTGTTCTACTGTCACACTCGGGATATCCCGAACTGCAAAACTGTAATGACTTGGAGAAGGAACGTTCAAAGGATACTCATTCATAGTGGATTTCTTCATAATACTCTTACCTCCATTTTTATAAACATAAATTATTCAATCAACTGTAACTTGGTCTTTATCCTATGGCAATACATTCAATCTCTACCAATGCATCCTTAGGCAGCCTGGCAACTTCCACAGCACTGCGAGCCGGACAGCTATTTGCAAAAAAATCTGCATACACAGTGTTGAAAACTGCAAAATGATTCATATCACTGAGAAAAACTGTTGTCTTAATTACATGATCCATAGAAACACCGGCTGCTTCCAGAACATTTTTACAATTCATCAGAGATTGTCTGGTCTGTGCTTCAATGCCTTGAGGAAATGTACCGGTATCCGGATCAATCGGTAATTGACCGGACGTAATTACGATTCCTCCTGCTGCAATGCACTGCGAATATGGTCCAATGGCTGCAGGTGCTTTGTTTGTACTAATAACCCGTTTCATATGTCACCTCCTTAATTATAATAAAATATTATCAGTATAATATTTTATTGTCAACATTTTTTTGTCACATTATTATATTTTTCTTTATTTTTTTCACAAAATTTGTGCAAATTCCCCTCGTTTGGACAACTATCATCGTTCTAACTTTATTATTATTGAGAATTTTTTATTGCCTCTCCTTCGCAGAAATGGTATAATGACTACAATTTAATGAACGCTAGGAAGTGAAATAAATGACAAACGATATCCTTCGCCACTATATACCATTGGTCAAATTTTTAGGGAATACTCTGGGTCCCGATTATGAAATTGTACTTCATGATTTGACACTCAAGCAGCCTGCCATTATAGCTATCGCCAATAAACACATCAGCGGTCGTGATATGGATGCCCCCTTGACCAATATGGCAATGCAGACAATTGCAGAAAAATCCTATACAACTCAAGACTGGAAGTTGAATTACAGGGGTCAGTCTGCTAATGGCAAAATCCTGCGCTGTTCTACCTTGTATATCAAAGACGGTCAAGGTAAACTGATAGGATTGCTGTGCATTAACTTTGATGATAGCCGCTTCCGGGATATTTCCGAACAAGTCTTTGCTTTATGCCATCCCAATAAGTACGTCACCCAAAATATCGCCATCAATACAACTCCGTTAGCCTCGGATAACGGAGATAGCGAACAGGAAACTTTTTATAACAGTATCTCTGCCGCTACCGAAGATGCGCTATTATCGGTTGTAAACACCTTGCAGGTTCCTGCAGACCGATTGACTCAGACAGAAAAATTAAAGATTCTTCAGCTCCTGGATGAGAAAGGCCTTTTTATGCTTAAGGGTGTAGTCCCCATTATTGCACAAAAACTATCCTGCTCTCCGGCCAGCATTTATCGCTATTTGAGTAAAATCAGGCTGGAAAGCCAAAACAAGACCGAGTAAATCCAAAAACAATTAAGAAATGAAAATAATACAAAAAAGCCTTACGGATTTTCAGTTTGCATCTCTGAAAATCCGTAAGGCTTTTTATTTTTACAAAATAGTTATTCTTTATTCAGAAAGCTCCCGTCCCTGCAAAGTGCAGGGACGGGAGCTTTTAAGACCTTATTCGAAATCGATTTCGTCTTCGAGTGTCAGTTCTTCTTCCTCTGTGTTAATTTTTACATTGCGGTACCGTTTCATTCCGGTTCCTGCCGGGATCAGTTTTCCGAGGATAACATTTTCCTTCAATCCGACCAATGGATCGACCTTTCCTTTGATAGCCGCATCGGTGAGGACTTTCGTGGTCTCCTGGAATGACGCTGCGGATAAGAAAGAGTCTGTGGCAAGAGATGCCTTGGTAATACCGAGGATAATCTGTTCTGCCTTCGCAGTCTCTAAGTTTCTCTCTTCCAGCTCCCTGTTTGTCTTTTCAAATTCCAGCACGTCAATCATGGCGCCAGGCAGGTAGTCGCTGTCTCCACCTTCTTCGATGCGGACTTTCTTCAGCATCTGGCGGACGATGACTTCTACGTGCTTGTCGTTGATATCTACACCCTGCAGACGGTATACTCTCTGCACTTCACGGATCATGTAATCCTGAACAGCGCGGATACCTTTAATCTTTAAGATGTCATGCGGATTGACAGAACCTTCGGTCAGCTCGTCTCCGGCTTCCACTTCCTGTCCTTCCATGACTTTCAGCCTGGAACCGTAAGGAATCAGATAGGCCTTCATATCTCCGGTTTCTTTGTTGGTGATGACAACTTCCCGCTTCTTCTTCGTATCTTTGATCTGCACTTTTCCTGCAAACTCAGAGATGATGGCAAGACCTTTCGGCTTTCTTGCCTCGAAGAGCTCTTCGATACGCGGAAGACCCTGTGTGATATCATCACCTGCAACTCCTCCGGCATGGAACGTACGCATGGTCAGCTGTGTACCAGGCTCACCGATGGACTGGGCCGCGATGATACCGACTGCCTCTCCCACCTGTACCGCCTGACCGGTAGCCATGTTGGAACCGTAGCATTTTGCACAGCATCCCACCTGTGACTGACAGGTCAGCATCGTCCTGATCTTGACCTTTGTAAGACCTGCATCGATAACGGTCTTGGCCCTTCTCGGAGTGATCATGTGATTTGACTTTACAAGAACTTCTCCTGTCTCAGGATGTTTGATCTCTTCTGCGGCATAACGCCCTGTGATTCGGTCCTGAAGACTTTCGATGACTTCCTGTCCGTCCATGAACGCCTCCACATACATGCCCGGAATCTGTCCGTCCGCATCCAGTCCACAGTCTGCTTCCCTGATGATCAGATCCTGCGATACGTCTACAAGACGTCTTGTCAGATAACCTGAATCGGCAGTTCTTAAGGCCGTATCGGAAAGTCCCTTTCTCGCACCATGAGCGGAGATAAAGTATTCCAGTACGTCCAGACCTTCACGGAAATTGGACTTGATCGGCAGTTCGATGGTACGTCCTGACGTATCGGCCATCAGCCCACGCATACCGGCCAGCTGTTTGATCTGCTGATTGGAACCACGGGCTCCGGAATCGGCCATCATGAAAATATTGTTATATTTATCTAATCCTGTGATCAGTTTGTCAGTCAGGACATCATCGGCGTCAAACCATGTCTTGACAACCGCTTTGTAGCGCTCTTCTTCTGTCATGAGACCGCGTTTGAACTGATTGTTGATGAACTCAGCCTGATCCTGTGCTCCTGCAAGAATTTCCTTTTTCTCTTCCGGCACTGTCATGTCTGAAATAGAAACGGTCAGGGCTCCTCTTGTAGAGTATTTGTATCCCAGTGCCTTGATATCGTCAAGCACTTCGGCCGTCTTTGTAGCGCCGTGGATATTGATACATTTGTCGAGGATCTGTTTTAACTGTTTCTTTCCTACATGGAAGTCGATCTCTAAATCCAGTGCGTTTTCCGGATTGGATCTGTCTACAAATCCCAGATCCTGCATGATGATCTCGTTAAATAAAATTCTTCCGAGTGTACACTGTACGACCTTGGAAATCTTATTTCCGTCTTTGTCAACCTTTGTACGCCTTACATTGATCCTTGCGTGCAGGGTAATAGCTTTATTCTCGTAGGCAAGAAATGCCTCATTTTCTGATTTAAAATATTTGCCTTCTCCCTTATCTCCCTCTTTTTCCAGAGTCAGATAGTAAATACCGAGAACCATATCCTGTGAAGGAACGGCTACCGGACCTCCGTCGGAAGGTTTCAGCAGATTGTTCGGTGACAGCAGAAGGAAACGGCACTCAGCCTGTGCTTCCACGGACAGAGGCAGATGGACAGCCATCTGGTCACCGTCGAAATCGGCGTTGTAAGCAGTACATACCAGCGGATGCAGCTTAATTGCCTTACCTTCTACTAAGATCGGCTCAAACGCCTGGATACCAAGTCTGTGCAGTGTCGGTGCACGGTTCAGCATAACCGGATGTTCTTTGATGACATCTTCCAGCACATCCCAAACCTCCGGCTGGAGCTTCTCTACCATCTTCTTGGCAGATTTTATATTATGGGAAAGTTTTCTCTCTACCAGCTCTTTCATTACAAACGGTTTAAACAGCTCGATGGCCATCTCTTTCGGAAGACCGCACTGGTAAATTTTCAGTTCCGGCCCGACGACGATAACAGAACGTCCTGAGTAGTCAACACGTTTTCCGAGCAGGTTCTGGCGGAAACGCCCCTGTTTACCTTTCAGCATATCGGAAAGGGATTTCAGCGCACGGTTTCCAGGTCCTGTGACCGGACGTCCGCGGCGGCCGTTATCGATCAATGCGTCTACCGCTTCTTGAAGCATACGTTTCTCATTTCTCACAATGATATCCGGAGCTCCGAGTTCCAGCAGACGTTTCAGACGGTTGTTGCGGTTGATGATTCTTCTGTACAGATCATTCAAGTCAGATGTTGCAAAACGTCCTCCGTCCAGCTGTACCATCGGACGGATATCCGGAGGAATGACAGGGACAACGTCCAGGATCATCCACTCAGGATTGTTTTCTGAGTTTAAGAATGCTTCTACGACTTCCAGGCGTTTTACGATTCTTGCCCTTTTCTGTCCTGTGGCAGTCTTAAATTCGTCTTTCAGGGATTTTGCCTCTGCTGAAAGATCTATGGCTTCCAGCAGTTCTTTGATGGATTCGGCTCCCATTCCCACGCGGAAAGAATTGCCGTATTTATCATAGGCATCCCTGTATTCTTTTTCTGTCAATACTTGTTTATAAGCCAGGTCCGTCTCTCCTGCGTCCAGCACAATATAGCAGGCGAAATACAATACTTTTTCGAGACTTCTCGGAGAAATATCCAAGATCAGCCCCATGCGGCTCGGAATCCCTTTGAAGTACCAGATATGGGAAACCGGAGCTGCCAGTTCGATGTGTCCCATACGCTCACGGCGCACATTGGCTTTTGTCACCTCAACGCCGCATCGGTCACAGACAACACCTTTATATCTGATTTTTTTATATTTACCGCAGTGGCACTCCCAGTCTTTGCTCGGCCCGAATATCTTCTCACAGAAAAGACCGTCTTTCTCAGGCTTCAAGGTACGATAATTGATGGTTTCAGGTTTTTTTACTTCTCCCCTGGACCACTCTCGGATCTTTTCCGGGGAAGCCAACCCGATCTTAATTGCATCAAAGGCAATTTTATGATTTGAATATTCGTTGCTTGATCCTATCATTAAGGTTGCTCCTTCCTTATATCTGCACTTCTATGAAATAGTAGTGTCTTCGCCATCTTCAAAGTTCCCCTCTTTAAATCCTAAAGCTCCCAGGGAATCTTCGTTTTCTTCATAATTATTAAATACGCTGTCGCCTTCGATCATCGGTTTCAGATCCTGGTTGGTGTCAGCCAGGTCTACATTTTCCTTGATCTCGACTTCCTCCGCATTTTCATCGAGTACCTTGACATCTAATGCCAGAGACTGAAATTCTTTCAGCAATACCTTGAAGGATTCCGGAATACCCGGCTCAGGAATGTTATCGCCTTTGATGATCGCTTCGTATGTCTTCACACGTCCGATGACATCATCGGATTTCACTGTCAGGATCTCCTGCAGTGTATAGGATGCCCCATATGCTTCCAGGGCCCAAACTTCCATCTCTCCGAAGCGCTGTCCGCCGAACTGCGCCTTACCTCCCAGCGGCTGCTGAGTAACCAGAGAGTACGGTCCTGTTGATCGTGCATGGATCTTATCATCAACCAAATGGTGGAGTTTCAGGTAGTGCATGAATCCGATCGTAACAGGGCTGTCAAACTCTTCACCGGTACGTCCGTCTCTCAGCCTTACTTTTCCGGTTCTGTCGAACGGCACGCCTTCCCAATCCTTTTTGTGATCCTGATTTTCTCTTAAATATTCAATCACTTTATCGTCAACGCGGTCTTTCCATTTCGCCTCGAAATCTTCCCAGCTGGTGTTGGCAAAATCATTGGCCATTTCCAGTGTGACAGCAATATCATCCTCGTCAGCTCCGTTGAATACCGGAGTTGCAACGTTAAATCCTAATACTTTTGCCGCAAGGGACAGATGGATCTCCAGCACCTGCCCGATGTTCATACGTGATGGCACACCCAGCGGGTTCAGCACGATATCCAGCGGACGTCCGTTCGGAAGGTACGGCATATCCTCCACCGGAAGGATACGGGAAATAACACCCTTGTTACCGTGACGGCCGGCCATCTTATCTCCCACAGAAATCTTTCTCTTCTGTGCGATATAGACACGGACTGTTTTATTTACTCCAGGAGGCAGTTCGTCTCCGTTTTCTCTTGTAAAGATCTTGGTATCCATAACGACACCGTAAGCTCCGTGAGGAACCCTTAAAGAGGTGTCTCTGACTTCCCTTGCCTTCTCACCGAAGATGGCACGGAGCAGGCGTTCCTCCGCCGTCAGTTCTGTCTCTCCCTTCGGAGTTACTTTTCCGACTAAGATGTCTCCCGCACGGACTTCTGCTCCGATACGGATAATACCGTTTTCATCCAGGTCTTTTAATACGTCTTCGCTTAAGCCTGCCAGGTCCCTTGTGATCTCTTCTTGTCCAAGTTTCGTATCACGGGCTTCTGCCTCATACTCTTCGATGTGAACAGAAGTATACACATCTTCCTGTACCAGGCGCTCGCTTAACAGGACGGCATCCTCGTAGTTATAACCTTCCCAGGTCATAAATCCAATCAGAGGGTTTTTGCCAAGAGCCATCTCTCCGCTCTTTGTGGACGCTCCGTCTGCCAGGATATCATCCTTTTTCACACGGTCCCCCTCGAAAACGATCGGACGCTGGTTCATACAGTTCCCCTGGTTGCTCCTTGCAAATTTGATTACATTGTAAATGTCTTTGCCGCCGTCGGAGTCTCTGCGCACAATGATTTTTGTGCTGGTGGATTTCTCTACCACTCCGTCGTTCTTGGCCACGATACATACGCCGGAGTCAAAGGCAGCCTTGGACTCCATACCGGTTCCCACCACAGGTGCCTCTGTAGAGAGCAGCGGAACAGCCTGACGCTGCATGTTGGACCCCATCAGCGCACGGTTCGCATCGTCATTTTCAAGGAACGGGATCATTGACGTAGCCACTGAGAATACCATCTTAGGGGATACATCCATCAGATCCAGATTTGCTTTATCGAATTCTGAAGTATCTTCGCGGAAACGGCCGGATACATGGGCGTGAACGAAATGTCCGTCCTCATCCAGAGGCTCATTCGCCTGAGCTACAACAAAATTATCTTCTTCATCCGCGGTAAGGTATACAACATTGTCCGTAACGACCGGATTCTCAGGATCCGTCTTATCCAATACACGATATGGAGCCTCGATAAATCCATACTCGTTGATCCTTGCATAGGTCGCCAGAGAGTTGATCAGACCGATGTTCGGACCTTCCGGGGTCTCGATCGGACACATTCTTCCATAATGGGAGTAGTGTACGTCACGCACCTCGAATCCTGCACGGTCTCTGGACAATCCTCCAGGACCCAATGCAGACAGACGACGCTTATGTGTCAGCTCAGACAGCGGATTGTTGTGATCCATGAACTGAGAAAGCTGGGAGCTTCCGAAGAACTCCTTCACTGCCGCGGTCACCGGTTTAATATTGATCAGAGACTGAGGTGTGATGGTCTCGATATCCTGGGTCGTCATTCTCTCTCGGACAACTCTTTCCAGCCTGGAAAGACCGATTCGGTACTGGTTCTGCAGCAGTTCTCCCACCGCTCTGATACGGCGGTTGCCTAAGTGGTCAATATCATCATGGTTTCCGATGCCGTATTCCAGATGCATATTATAGTTAATAGAAGCTAAAATATCTTCCTTTGTAATGTGTTTCGGAATCAGGTCGTGAATGTTCTTTTTCACTGCCGCTTTTAATTCGTCACCGCTTAAACCTTCTGCCAGAATCTTCTCCAGCACAGGGTAAAATACATTCTCGTGGATGCCAAGTTCTTCCGGATCAAAGTCTACATATTCGGCCAGGTTTACGGTCATATTAGATAATACTTTTGTATTGCCGAATTCGGTCTGGATCAGCACACTCTGAACAGCGGCATTCTGGATCTTATCCGCCAGTTCCAGCGTAACTTCTGTTCCCGCTTCCGCAAGGATCTCCCCTGTGGAAGTATCGATCACATCCTCTGCCAACATATGGCCTGTGATGCGGTTCCTGAATGCCAGCTTTTTATTGAACTTGTAGCGTCCTACTTTTGCCAGATCATAGCGTCTCGGGTCAAAGAACATGCTGTTGATCAGGCTCTCTGCACTGTCCACAGACAAAGGCTCACCCGGACGGATCTTTTTGTATAACTCTAATAAACCGTCCTCATAGTTGTCAGACGGATCTTTCTCCATACTCGCAAGAATCTTCGGCTCTTCTCCGAATAATTCTTTGATCTCTGCATTGGTTCCGATTCCGAGGGCACGGATCAATACAGTGATCGGCACTTTCCTTGTACGGTCCACACGCACATTGAAAATGTCATTGGAGTCTGTCTCGTACTCAAGCCATGCACCACGGTTTGGAATCACTGTGGCAGAGTATAATTTCTTACCGATCTTATCGTGGGCAATTCCATAGTAGATACCCGGAGAACGCACCAGCTGACTGACAATAACACGTTCCGCTCCGTTGATCACAAATGTACCTGTATCTGTCATCAAAGGTAAGTCGCCCATGAAAATGTCGTGCTGTTTGATTTCATCCGTTTCCTTATTATGAAGTCTTACTTTCACCTTCATCGGAGCGGCATATGTGGCATCCCTCTCCTTACACTCTTCGATGGAATACTTGATATCATCCCTGCACAGCTTAAAATCGATGAATTCCAGGCTAAGCTGATCGCTGTAATCCCCAATTGGAGAAATGTCCTCAAATACCTCTTTGAGTCCTTCCCCCAAGAACCAGTTGTAAGAGTCCTTTTGAATTTCAATAAGGTTCGGTACTTCCAAGACGTCATCTTGTCTCGCATAACTCATCCTTATGCTCGTACCCGATTTCATTGGTTGAATTCTGTTTTTTTCCATGGACGTGTTCACCTCTTGATTTCTACATGGTTTATATACTACTTCTGATTGTGCGAATCTCTCACAATTTATATAACGAAAAAAAGGCTTGGCTATGGGCATACAATCCCATATTAAAGCATCGCTTAATAATACCACAGTGTCTATGCCATGTCAAGCACAAATTTCAATAGACGCAAAAAGAATCGGCTGGCCAAACCAGTCCGATTCTTTCATGAAGTTTTCTTACATTAGATATTGAACAAAGAACTATTTTAAAGTTACTTTTGCCCCTTCGCCCTCTAATTTAGCTTTGATATCTTCTGCTTCTGCTTTAGATGCAGCTTCTTTGATCACTTTAGGAGCTCCGTCAACTAATTCTTTTGCTTCTTTTAATCCTAAGCCAGTTACTTCACGAACGACTTTGATAACTTTAACCTTAGCTCCGCCGATCTCTGTAAGCTCTACGTCGAACTCATCTTTTTCTTCAGCTGCTGCACCGTCTGCTGCTCCGCCTGCTGCTACTACAACACCTGCTGCTGCAGATACACCGAATTCTTCTTCGCATGCTTTTACTAATTCATTTAATTCTAATACTGATAAACCTTTAATAACTTCAATGATTTCCTGAGTTGTCATTTTTATTTCCTCCTAATAATTAATTTAATGTAAACCGTCGATTATTCAGCAGCTTCTGTTGCTTCTTCTGCCGGAGCTTCTCCGTCTTTCTCTGCGATCTGTTTAATAACACGAGCAAAGTTGGTAATCGGAGACTGAATGCTTCCGAGGAATTTCGCAAGTAATTCGTCTCTTGACGGAATGCTTGCGATAACCTGTACGCCGTCTTTGTCGTAGAATGTTCCTTCTACAACTGCAGATTTCAGGTTGAATACTTCAATGTTCTTTGCGTATTTTGCCAAGATCCTTGCCGGTGCAGTTGCGTCTGTTTTGGAAACAGCCATCGCAGTCGGTCCGGTAAGGTCAGCAGTCAACGGTTCGAATTCCGTATCTTTTACCGCAAAACGAATCATTGTATTTTTGTATACCTTGTACTCTACACCTGCTTCTCTTAATTCCTTACGCATTGCTGTATCTTCTTCTACAGAGATACCGCGGTAAGAAACTAAAACTGCTGACTGAGCATCTGTAAGCAATTCTTTGATTTCGTTAACGATAGGTTGTTTTAATTCTACTTTTGCCATGATGAAATGGTGCACCTCCTTGATTTATTTTAGTGTACCGCCGCGTGGATCTGAATATAAAAAAAGTCTTTTGTCCGCAAGACAAAAGACACAATTAGTCCAATACTAATTATCATCCTCGGCAGGCCGTTCTTCGTTACGCCATACGGCACCTGCTGTCTTCGGCAGTGATACTTTTAGTAATATATCATATGGTGCCGAAAACGTCAACCAGTTTTTTTATATTTATTGTGTTTCCTGAGATTCCGTAATTTATTCCGGCAACACCTCCGTCAGGTCATAGTTCTTCCCTATACTTGTGACTCCAAAATATTTCATGCAGGAACTCAGCAAAGAAACCGACCAGGACACTCTCCGGAGTTTCCTGATCGGTCTTTGTCTTACTTATATTCTTTTAATTCTTTTTCGTTCATGATAACTGTGTCAGCCTCAACCGTCTTTCCGTAAACCGGAAGCAGGGTCTTCTTATAGTCCTTCTCAAAGAATCCTTCCTTCGTAAGTTTGGTAATCTCATCATCGATCCAGCTCTTCAGATCATCATTTCCCTTTTTGACAGCCGGTGCGATAAAGTCATGTTCGCCGAGAGATTTGATCCCAGTGGTAAATCCTTTATTCTCCCTTGCCCATGCATATACCAGTGTATTGTCATGTGCCAGCGCGGCTCCTCTGCCGTCCTTTAATGCGTTGAAAGCTTCCGTATTCTGATCATATTTTAAAAGCTCAATATCCGGATACTTCTGTGTGAAATAAGTCTCCGCAGTGGTTCCCTTGTTGACGATCAGCTTCTTTCCTTTTAACTGTTTTACATCGGTAATAACTTTTCCGTTTGGAGAAACCACACCGAGAGAAACTTTCATATATGGAAGTGCATAATCCACGACTTCTTTTCTCTCGTCAGTGACCGTAAAGTTTGCGAGGATCACGTCTACCTTGTTGCTCTGTAAGAATTCCACACGGCTCGCCGCTTCTACCAGCACAAATTCCACCTTGTTTTCATCTCCGAGCAAATCTTTTGCGAGACGGTGGGCAAGTACAACATCGTATCCCTGATTCTTTCCATTTTTATCTACATATCCGAACGGCGGTTTGTCACTGAATACACCGACCTTGATCTTCCCGTTCTTCTTAATCTGTTCTACAGAAGACTGATTGTCGCTTTTTTCTGATTTTTTGTTTCCGCAGCCCGTCATCAGCCCCATAGCCATGCTGAGAACTGCCAGTACTACTAAGATCCTGCTAAATTTCTTCATCTTTTTTCATCTCCTCAAAATTAAACATGTTTAAAAACTTCTTTGCCCGTTCTGTCTGCGGATGTTCAAAAAACTCTCTCGGAGTATTTTCTTCCACAATGCGTCCCTCGTCAATGAAGATCACCCGGTCAGCCACAGCCTTCGCAAACTGCATCTCGTGGGTCACGATCGCCATCGTCATTCCCTGCTTTGCCAGTTCCAGCATAACATCAAGGACCTCCCTGACCATCTCCGGATCTAACGCTGCTGTCACTTCGTCAAACAGCATGATCTCCGGATTCATACAGAGAGATCTGACGATGGCGACTCTCTGCTTCTGTCCGCCGGACAGCTGTCTCGGGTAGGCATCCTTCTTCTCTTCCAGTCCGACTCTTTTGAGCAGGGCAACTGCCATCTCTTTTACCTCTTTAGAGTCTCTTTTCTGAGCTTTCGTAGGACCGAGAAGGATATTGTCCAGAATGGTCATGTGGGGAAAAAGATCATAACTTTGAAATACCATACCGATCTTCTGGCGGATCAGATGCCACGGCACCTTCCCGTCCGAAAGGCTCTGCCCGTCCAGGCTGATCTCTCCGTCCTGAAATTCTTCCAGTCCGTTGATACACCGAAGCAGTGTGCTCTTTCCGCATCCGGAAGGCCCCAGTATAACGACTACCTCTCCCTTATTTATATCAAAAGAGATATCTTTTAATACCTCTGTCTCCCCAAATGCTTTTTTCAGATGACTGATCTTCAATAACTCATTTCCCATTTGCTAACTCCTAACTTTGCCATTTTGCTTCCAGCCTCTTAGCCACGATGGAAATCGGATAGCAGAGGATGAAGTATAAGAAAAATATAAATCCATAGACCCAGAGCGGTGCCGCAGGCGTATTTAAAATACCTCCTTCAATGATCTGCTGTCCGACTTTCAGCACCTCCACCACGCCGATGATCACGACAAGTGATGTCGTTTTCACCATCCTTGTGGCAAGATTTATCGCACCGGGAAGTACTCTTCTTACGGTCTGCGGAACTAAAATGTAGCGGTAGATCTGCAGTTTCGTAAGTCCCAGGGACAGGCCGCTCTCCGTCTGATGCTTTGGCATGGAAGTCACGGCTCCCCGCACGATATCTCCCATCTCTGCAGTTCCCCACATGGTAAACACTACAATGGAGATAAACTCACCTTCCAGATGGATTCCCATGGCCCTTGTGAGTCCGAAGTAAAATAAAAACAGCCACACCAGAATCGGAATGATACGGATAGCCTCAAGATAAAACCGGCAGACCGCTTTTACAATTAAATTCTTTGAGGTCATGATGATCCCGAATATCACCCCGAATATCAATGAAAGCACGACTGCGATCAGGGCAATCTTAATGGTCACAGCCAAACCGGACATGAGCCGTGCCATATTCTGTCCTTCAAATAAAATATTAATTCCCGAAGCCAGCATACCGAGCCTTCCTTTCTAACACACTGAAAATAACCGATATCGGAAGCAAAATGATTAAATATGCAACGACGAGCATAAACAGTGCTTCATTTGTTTTATAATACATGCCAATTAAGTCTTTCGCCACAAACATAAGGTCCGCAAGAGCAATCGCACTGAACACCGAGGTCTCCTTCAGAAGAAAAATCACATTGGCCCCCACCGACGGCATGGCGATGGCCAAAGCCTGCGGCAGTATAATATAACGCATCAGCTGAGGCTTTGTAAGCCCGATGCTCAAACCGGATTCTTCCTGGATCTTATTGACCGCCTCCAGCCCTCCGCGGAACGCCTCTGACATATAGCTGGCACCGAGAAACGTCAGCCCGATCACAGCGATGACAAAAGCATTTAATTTAATTCCGATCTTGGGCAATCCATAGTACAGAAAAAACAGCTGGATCAGCAGAGGCGTATTTCTGGAAAGCTCTATATAAATTCCTACAACCCTGTTCAGCACAGGAACTCTATAATAACGGACCATAGAACACAAGAATCCGATCATCACTGACAGCACGACGCCCAGAGCCCCGATTCCCAACGTCAGTTTCATTGCCTCTATATAGAGAGGTATGTTTCGTTCTATAAATAACCAATCCATTTTATGTCCCTTCTACATTTCATACTTTTTTGGTATGTATTATATGAAATAGTATAAACTCCATTTTAAACCTTGTCAATATAAGACATCCGAAATTAATCGTACATTTTTCTATGGAAAAAGTCAACTTTTGTATTCACTTCTTTCCTTTAGTCTATGCCTTTTTTCAAGAGAAAGTTCGTTATGTAAAACTTTACCTCGGTTAAACAGAGAAAAAAGGAGGCAGTATACTATGCTGCCCCCTCTGATTGAGGATTCTTTCATCTATCTCTTTACAGACTTTTCCTGCTTCTTTTAATTCCTCATATGTTTGAAATTTTTACAGTAAGATGCTTTTCATGGGCGACATCAAAAGTTTCAAAAATGAGGGCATTATTATTTGAATGACCAATAACAATGGAAACAATACTTTTGTCCCCAAACTTCGGGCAATGCTTTCTAGCGAAGTGTTTCCTTCCAGATATTTTGTGACAGCGGACAGTTTCATTTCAAAAGAATATTTGGAATGTTGTCCCATAAAATATGCTCCTCCTTATCGTGACAGTTTTTTATTTGATCTGACTACTATAAGGGGAGCATATCAGTCAGCCCGTACGCCGGCTTTTCTATATTTTTGTCTATATTTTCTATCACACTGCTATAATAACAGCTATCTTTTAAAACTTAAAAGTGTCCTTTAATCCGGACCATTTTTGATCTTTTTCTGAGATCACCAGCTCTGTACCCTCTTCAAGCGGCCATTTAATACCGATGTCAGGGTCATCCCACCTGATCCCACCTTCATCTCCGGGGTGGTAAAAGTCTGTACACTTATAGCAAAATTCCGCCTCCTCTGAGAGGACAAGGAAGCCATGGGCAAACCCTTCCGGAATATAAAACTGCTTTTTATTCTCTGCGGATAATTCTACCCCAAACCACTTTCCGTAAGTTTGAGAATCTTTTCTCAGGTCCACCGCCACATCAAACACCTTACCACGGACGACGCGCACCAGCTTTCCCTGCGGATACTGTTTCTGAAAATGAAGTCCCCTGAGGACCCCCTTTACTGACATGGACTGATTATCCTGTACAAAGGTCATGCCAAGCCCTGCCTCTTCAAAATCCCTTTGGTTATACGTCTCCATGAAATATCCCCGCTCATCCGGAAACACTGCCGGCTCAATGATATGCAGTCCTTCAATATCACAGTCTGTAACCTTAATCTTTCCCATCTGTTCCTCCTAATATCCGATTTCTTTTAAATACCTGGCAAGCGCATCCTGCCATGAAGGCAGCCTTTCAAAACCCTTTTGTGTCAGCTTTTCCTTATTCATCCGGCTGTTCTCCGGCCTCCTTGCCTTCGCCGGATATTCGTTGCTGCCCACCGGAACCACTTCAATTTCGATCCCCGCCTGTTTAAATATCTCACAGGCAAACTCATACCAGGTACACAGCCCTTCGTTGGTAGCATGATACCTTCCATACTTGTCTGTCTCTGCCATATCCACGAGGAGTCTGGCCAGATCAAAAGTATAAGTGGGAGATCCCGTCTGGTCATTTACAACCGTGAGTCTTTCATGATTCTTTGAAAGGTTCAGCATCGTCTTAATGAAGTTTTTCCCGTTGACTCCGAATACCCAGGCAATCCTCACAATAAAATAGCGGTCCAGAAATTCTTCGATGGCCAGCTCGCCTTCATACTTTGTCTGTCCATATACGTTCAGCGGATTCCTCTCATCATCCGGCTCCCACGGTCTTTCTCCCTGTCCGTCAAACACATAGTCTGTGCTGATGTACATCATTTTAAGATCAAGATCCCGGCATACCTCGGCTATATTCCGGGTCCCGTCTGCATTGATCTTCCTGCAAAGCTCCACATTGTCTTCTGCCGCATCCACGGCAGTGTAAGCGGCACAGTGAATCACCGCTTCCACATCCGCTTCCGTGACCACCTGCCGTACTTTTTCGGCGTCTGTGATGTCCATTTCCTGTACATCCACACCTATACCCTCATGGCCTCTCTTTTTCAGTTCGTCCATGACATCATGGCCCAGCTGTCCGGCTGCCCCTGTCACTAATACCCTCATACGCTACTCCTGTTCTAACCTTTTTCCATACTGATTCTCAAAATAGTTTGCATATTCACCGGATAAAATATTCTGCCACCATTCTTTGTTGTCTAAGTACCACTCGATCGTCTGACGTATACCGGTATCAAATGTATACTTTGGCTTCCATCCAAGCTCTGTCTCTATCTTTGTCGGGTCGATGGCATAGCGCATATCGTGTCCCGGGCGGTCTGTCACAAATTTGATCAGGCTTTCCGGCTTATCCAATGCTTTAAGTATGGTCTGCACCACCTCAAGGTTTGTGCGTTCGTTGTGTCCGCCTACATTGTAGACTTCCCCCGGTTTTCCTTTATGGAGGATCAGATCGATGGCTTCACAGTGATCAGACACATGGAGCCAGTCTCTTACATTCTCCCCTTTTCCGTATACCGGAAGTTCCTCATCCGCCAGCGCCCTGCTTATGATGAGCGGAATCAGCTTTTCCGGGAAATGATATGGTCCATAGTTATTGGAGCATCTGGAAATTGTCACCGGGAGTCCGTATGTGCGGTAATACGCCAGGACAAACAGGTCTGCACTGGCCTTGGAACTGCTGTAAGGACTCGATGTGTGGAGAGGTGTCTCCTCCGTAAAAAACAAATCTGGACGGTCAAGAGGAAGATCCCCGTACACTTCATCCGTAGATACCTGGTGATACCGTTTTACACCGTATTTTTTTGAGGCATCCAGAAGAACTCTGGTTCCCATTACATTGGTTGTCACAAAGATACCCGGATCTGTGATGGAGCGGTCTACATGGCTCTCCGCCGCAAAGTTGACGACCATGTCAAAACGCTCTTTTTCAAACAGGTCCATGATAAACGGCTCATCCGCGATATCTCCCTTTACAAACTTATAGTTGGGCTTGTCTTCCACAGGTTTTAAAGTCTCCAGATTCCCTGCATAGGTGAGCAGATCCAGATTCACGATCTCATCATTCGAATACTTATTCACCATGTGATGAACAAAATTCCCTCCGATAAATCCGGCGCCGCCGGTCACTAAAATCTTCATAATGTTTTCTCCCGTCTTACTTGTCTATATATTTCCCATTCATTACATCCAAAAGGTATTGTCCGTACTGGTTCTTTTTCAGAGGCTCAATGTCTTTTAACAGCTGGTCCCTGGTGATCCAGTGCTGAAGGTATGCGATCTCCTCCGGGCATGCAATCTTTCTGTGCTGATGTGTCTCCACCGTTTTGACAAAGTTGGTCGCCTCCACGAGGGATTCATGTGTCCCTGTGTCCAGCCAGGTGAATCCCTGTCCCAGCAGAGTAACTTCCAGTTCTCCGTTTTCCAGGTAGATTTTATTCAGATCTGTAATTTCTAACTCACCTCTGTCCGAAGGCGCAAGGTTTTTTGCGTACTCTACAACCCGGTTGTCATAAAAATACAGTCCCGTCACACAGTAGTTGGACTTTGGATGTTCCGGCTTCTCTTCTATGGAGATCGCTTTTCCGTCAGAATCAAACTCTACAATGCCGAACCTCTCCGGGTCATCTACATAATAGCCGAATACCGTAGCCCCGCTCTTTTTGTTGGCCGCAGTCTGAAGACGTTTCCTGAGCCCGTGTCCATGAAAAATATTGTCCCCCAGGACCATAGCCACATTGTCATCACCGATAAATTCTTCTCCGATGATAAATGCCTGTGCAAGCCCGTCCGGTGAAAGCTGAACCGCGTAGGAAAGCTCGATACCAAACTGATGTCCGTCTCCTAAAAGTGCCTCAAACCGGGGGGTATCATCCGGAGTGGAAATGATCAGGATCTCCCTGATGCCTGCGTCCATGAGCACAGACAGCGGATAATAAATCATCGGCTTGTCATAGATCGGAAGCAGCTGCTTTGACGTCACCATTGTCAGCGGATACAGCCTTGTCCCGGAGCCGCCGGCTAAAATAATTCCTTTCATAATGAATATTCCCTTTCTCTTTGTCCGTTATCAGTTAGTGTTATTATAGTGGGTGACGTAACGTAATCGTCAAGACTTGATTTTATATTCTAAACATTTTCTTTTTTGTAAATATATTGTCTTATCTTTAATGATAACGTTTGGAATGTTCATGATTGCCGAAAGCAAATAATTTCCTTACGCATCCGTGCACAACCCGCGTAGCACCTTTATGTTATAGGAGGTTCCGCAGGAGCTTCCTATAACATAAATAAACCTACCTTTGTACTTTGCCAGTCAAGGTAGGTTTATTTCTTACCCCAGAGGCTAACCACCGATGTGGGCAGTTTGCTCCTTTCTTTATTTTCAGTATAAATCTGTTTTCTTATCATTTCGCTTTCTTCGATACAAATACACCAGACTGTTTCGTAATTTTTACTTGCCCCTGTGTATCTATTTTCTTTTTGAGAAACTCCTTAAATTCCATCTGACGGTCATTTAATATCTCATTCTGGTTTCCATGGCAGGAAAGAATATAATCCAGCAGAGGCTCTGCCTCGGTAACGATCAGGGCATCCTCGTACTCAATCTTTTTCACATCTGCAAAATACCTTTTGAGGACAGCTTCCCCTCCCTCAAGGCCAAACATGTCAAAAAGATTCACTTCCGACAAGCTGATACGCGGATCAAATTCCTGGACCAGCATAGTAACTTCTTTCATATGTTCTTTTCCATAAGCGCTGCAGTAAAAAATCCCGTCATCTTTCATTACTCTGTGTATTTCCTCCAATGCCTTTTGAAGACTGCCAACATAAAACAGCACATGATTTGCAATGACCCTGTCAAAGCTCTTGTCAGAAAACGGTATGTTCTGGCAGTCAAACCTCTGAAACGAAAAATCAGGTCCTTTCACCTGTTCAATATTCTTTTCGGCATCAGACAGCATCCCCTCCGAGATATCGGATAGCACGACTTTCAGACCGGACAGTTCTTTTGTTTTTTCATTTTTCCACATCTGCCCGTTGCCGCAGCCGACCTCAAGCACTGCGCCTGCGTCCTTGAAATCCACAAGAGAAAAAAGCCACGGAAACCACCCCTGTTTATTTACAGAAAACCTGTCGTGCAGGCTGATCCTGATATCCAGATTCGTGGAATTTTGATAATGTTCTACCAGCGTCCGCTCCATACTCGTCATATGGATCAGGCCAAGAATCTCATTCCAGTCTACCTCGCTGGTCTCTTCAATCACTTTTGTCGTCTTTCGCAGAGCTTCTTCCATCAGCTTTAAATGCTCTGCTTTTTTGTGCAGCAAATCCGCCTGCATCTGGAGAGATTTCGTAATATCTGATACGTCATCGTTAATGGTCATATTTTTGATCTCTTCCAGGGAAAATCCCAGATATTTTAAAGACAGCACTTTTTGGAGTTTTAAAAAGTCCTGATCTGTATACATCCTGTATCCGGCATCGTTGCGGAAACTCGGCTGTAAAATGCCTTTTTTATCATAATACCGAATGGTCCGGATGGTTACTTTCGCCTTTTTGGCAAATTCACCGGTAGTATAACACTTCTGCATAAGATTCCCGCCTCCCTCGCAGTTTCTATCTACCAGTATAAGTGATTCTCCTTTCTCTCACAAGCCTGTATGAAAGCAGATAAAAAGCTGAAGAGACTCCGGGGATCAAAATCTGTTCAGCTTCGATCATAAGATCCTTTCTGCCCTGATGGTTTGGATCACAATAAAAACATACTTCAACTTTTCCTGCCATAACGCACTCCTTTTGATTATTATTTGATTATATTATTGTTATATTATAATACTATTTTTGTAATATTTCCACTACTTCTCCAAAATATATCTCAACACAAGACATTCCCGGAGGCTCCTGCCCCCGGGAATGTTCTCCTGTTTATTTATAATTTTCAAACTGCTTCAGGCCTGTGCCGTCTCTTTCAAAAAGTCTTCGATCATAAACATATTCATAGTGTCTGTGACCTTTTTACGGTTTGTTTTCCACACTGAAAAATAGATTTCGTCGAGAGTGAACAGGTCCATGTTTCCAAGAAGCTTTGAAGTATCGGCTTTCAGACTGAAGGCATATTCCAGCTCTTTTTCTTTTGTTCCATCCTCCTTTTTAGCAGAACGGTAATAGAGAAACGCCTGCTGTACATAGATACGGATTGACATAGGATCAAAACCGCTGCCTGCTTTCTTAGGATCACTCATACTGCTCACTGTACTGTTCAGCTGAGTCTCCATATCCGCAACTTCTTTGTCTCCTTCTTTGGCTCCCATTAGTTGCTTGACTTCCTCCACCATCTCCTGTATGGTCATTCCCTCCTGTCCGGCAGAATCCGTCGGTGCCAGCAGGAGCATCATGACGTCCCCGTCCTTTTCGAGCGCAGCCACAAAATGATTTTTCAGCAGCGTAAATTTCACTCCCGCATTGATGCGTACAGGGATCGCGACATCTGTTCCCGTCCCTCCTTCCAGAACTATTTCCGGTTCCTTTGGCACTACTTCGCTTGGTTCTTTTGGATCTGGCATAATGTTTCTCCTTTCTCTTTTATGAAAAATTTTTAAACTTCTCTAAATCATTCAGGATATCCTGCGGCAGCTTCGGTTCCGGCTTCTCCATACTGTTTTGCTTTCCAAAGTCTCCCACATAAAAACCATTGGCAAAAAATCCTTCTCCCTGTTCCAGTTCCAGAGAATACACCCGGTCATAATAAGACTCATCATAAACCTCATCCACCGGACTGTACAGTTCTCCATCCATGAAGATCTTATCTGACGCAGTGACCTCTCTTGCCTGTTTCCATCCTTCCTTTGTCATGACCGGATGGTCCATTGTCATCATGATGGTTTTTCCTCCGGCCTTTATATATTTCAGGATTTCTTCATTTCCCGTATAAATATTGATGACCTTTTCATAGGTTCCCTTGGCGGAAGCCACGTAATCCCCAATCTTTACATCACACACCGGAATACTGCCCCGACCCCTTGTTTTGATCACAGCTCCTTTTTCAAGGCATCCCCAGAGCAGATGCATACAGGGGATCTCCACAAGATTGCCTCCCTCATATTTTTTTGGGACCAGCTGACTGTCCATCTGCAGAGAATATCGAAGCCCATCTGTACACGAGAACTCTATATACATGGATAAATAAAAGTCATCTTCCCCTGCCACGCCGCCCTGGCTGATAAAGCTGTTCCACGCCTGAGGCAGAACTAACAGGTATCCCTTTGTAAATCTCTGTGATATCAAAGGATAAAACGGCGGCATATTGCTCCACTGAGATGCAGGGATTAATTTAATCTGCTGAAAGTTTTGAAACTGCACCGTGGAATGTCTGGTACTATAAATATAAATATCTCCCTGCACCCTGGGATTTTGAGCCGCCTGCTTTCCTGCGTCCATCTCAAACTGCATGGCAATCGGCAGATACACACAAAAATTATTGTTCCGTCTCTCGGGATTCGCATAAAAGTAGTCCGATGTACCCATGGCATCTGTGCGGAAATAAACAATGTTGATCTTGGACCTTCCGGCTTTGGACACCGGATGAAGAATCTGGCCCTTTCCGATAATATCCAGGCCCGCACCGATGACCGCGGTTCCCCTCAGATTTCCTGCCTTAACCGGCTTCCAGAGGGCGGGAACCCTTAACATATAATTGATTTCTGCCTGTATTCCGGACAGTTCCTCCCGTTCCATCCTTATCTTCTCCTCAATCATAAGGAAACTGCACTGCGTTACTGCATAAGAAAAAGTCCATGTTTTCCCCTGCTCATTCCAAATTTTCAGCCTTGCAATCAAATAATTGGGACCGCCTGATTTATGGATCTTTCCTTTTACCGTCAGTATTTTTGCCTTTGAATCATAAAACAGCCTTAATTTTTCAAATTCCTCCCATCCATCAAAATCGGCGTTCTGTGTACTTGCCCTTCCCTCTTCATTCCGGTTCCCGGCCTGCTTTTGTGCCGTTACCATGTCTTCATACAATGCCGGGTATTCCTCTTTTAATTTCTGCTCTCCTCCGAAGATACTGACGAGTATCTCTTTTTCTTTGCCCTTAAAAAGTTCCGTCTGTATTTCCCGCATAATATCCCTCTTTCTTAACTTTCAATGAATTTTGACTTTTATTATCCTCTGTAAATATACTGGCTGCTGTCCTCATAAATATTTTCAATTTTGGTCCTGACTGTACGAAATTCAAACAGATACTGATTGCCCGTATTGGAGATTACTCCGGCCCGGAGCAAAGAGTCCGCAGTAAACCCGTCTCCGCTGTCATAAAGATTCCAGAATTCTTCTGAGAGTTCTGAATAGATTTGATTCTCTGCCATTTTTTCGGGACTGTTTCCGTCATTAAATTTCCTGCTTTTCAAAAAGTTAAAAACACTTTTTTCGTTAATTTTTAAATAATCCACCAGCTTATATACCGGTGACCTGGGAAGCACACCCCACATATTTTTTTCTTCTGCATGGTTTCTGTCAAAGTCTGTAAAATGTGTATGATTTGGATGCTGCCTGACATAAAGTTTTACGGACCAGTCGAAGATTGATCCAACGTAACTGTACATAAATTTCTGCTCCGCCGTGGGATTGACAGCCCCAAGCGGATCGGCCAGTTCTTCCGACAGATCTTTCATCCATGGCATATCCCATTTTCGCCGGTCCCAAAGTGCTTTCTGTAAAAACTCGCCGGTAAGATCATCTCTTCCGATTCCAATCGTCATCTGATTGGCACATCTGATAACGGAGTGGTACTCATTCCGGAAAAAATAAAATTTTCTGCGGTCTCCGGGTTTTCCTTTTATCTTATACGTCTCCAATCTTTCTCCCTGAACCTCTGTCGAGAATTCACCGGCAATATAATGTTTCCCTGCTACTGTAAGGTCAGCGTCCGCAGGGTTTTTTGTCTGTTTCTGCATGGGCACAAATTCCCTGACAAAAAGCTTAATCGCTTCTTTTCTTTTTCTCCATCGGTCCGCTTCATGGTTTCCTGCGGGCGTGGTGGCAAGCTCCAGCTGAAAACACGTCCCGAATCCTGGAATGGTAATTCTTGTGTCTGCAGTCACATCAGCAAGCTTCTCCTCCCCTTCCCAAATAGAAGCAATGGCCTTGCTGTCCTGGTCCAACTCAGCCGGCGAACCATCTTCATTGACGAGAAACAGATATACTTCTTTTATTTCCTGTTCCGTACCGATCGTAATACTTTCGTATGCCATAGTAACCTCCTTATTTCAGTTCAAACGGATAAATATTCGCAAATTCAATTTTCCCCTTTTCTCCTGCATCACACCGGATAGAAAGCGTCACGGTGTCCCCGCCTGTCCGGGTAAAGGACGCATGTCCGGAAGCACTCTTTGCAAATGTGCTCTTGTGATCCGACGCCTCGATGATCACGTCCTTTCCGTCATTGTTCACAATCCTCCACGAGAGCTCATACCTTTGCTCATTCCCATTCTTCATCATCACATATTTAAGCCTCTGGATTTCCAGTGCGTCCGATCTTCCCGCCTTTACCGTCTTTTCTTTATATCCGATTTCTCCGCCGGCAGCCAGAATGTCATATCTATATACGGTGTATTGGTTCTTTAAAACATAACTTCCTGAGTTCCCCTCGACTCTGCCGATTCCATGATCTAAATACCCAAAATCAGTTTTTCCCAGCTCAAAATCAAATTTGGTCTCCTCACCGGCACTGACAGGACCCGCAGGGGATACAGAAATCTCCTTTACATCTTCTCCCCCGCTGATTTTTGCTGTAATCTCTTTTTGTACACTCTCCCTGCCCTTGACTGCTCTGAGGATTACGGTCATTGTTTCATAAATATAGACTTCCAGTTCTCCGTTTCTGTCGACTTTCCAGTTGTACGGATAGATCATACAAAAATCACAGTCCGGACAATCCCACATAAGCTTCAGAAGTTCTCCTGCGGCTGCCTCGTATGTCTGCTCCGGGTCGGTCCCGTTTATTTTAAATGACTTAATTTCCATGGCATTCCCCTTTTTCTAAATTGTAATCTGATAACCTTTGTGTGCTCCGTCATCATATCTTTCCACATACATCGTCACCAAAATATTCTCTCCTGCCCTTGTTGCCTCTGTTCCCGTCAATATCTGCTGCCAGCTTCCCTCCGTTCCCAGATTCTCACCTCCCTTTATGTCGTAAAGTTCATTCCGCTCACGATCCTGATAGACAATGCGGATAGATTTTGCAGTATTTTTGCTTTTCAGCTCATAAAGTTTCCACAGGACGTCCAAAATCTGAAAGCCTTTATAAAATGTAATGGTTTTCTGAAAATGTACGATATCAATTCTCTCATCTTCTGTTCCATAGTACACTGCACTCTCCACAGACGTATTTTTCCCCTCTGCGGTCAGAACAACAGGGAGACCCGGCGTATAATCGCTGAGATTTGCCGACCCGGAAGAAAAGCTTGTGGAAATATCGTTTATTTTAATATGTTTCCCGCAGCATACGTCCCACTTGATCTTTTCTTCCTCATAGTCGGCCCAAAACTGTCTCAGGCAGAGCGGCAGTACCTGGATCAAAGTTTTTCTAGAATCCTTCTTCTCACCGTTGACTGCTTCCAGCGTATATTCAGCCGTATTTAAAACAGTGACCACCTCGCTGCTCTTTGACGGGTCGATCTCTTTCTTTACTCCTCCGGAGAAAAGAAACAGCTTTTGGGCGTTTTGGGCAAACCAGTTAAGCCTGACTTGTTCTCCGGATAAAGCACACCCCGACTCGGGATAAAAATCCTGGACCTTCACTGTGTGATCCCGTTCTTTTTTAATCTCCAACCCATATTCCTGCGGATCTTCTGCAAGAATCCCGACAGTGCACCGGATAACAGAAGCACCTTCCGCGGCAGTGGTCACCACGTTTTCCATCATCAGATCCATAATCTGTTGATCCTTCATAGACCACGCTTCGCCCGGTGTTAAAGCATAGATAAATTCTTCTTCCTCCTCAAACCTGCACGCATACCACCCGGCATTTCCACTCCGCTTTTCTTTCTTCTGACTTTTCAGTTCTATAAATTCTTCTTTTGAAACATCAACCACAGTCCAGTCATCTATCTTGAATTTTATTTGTCTGAGATTCTTTAGTTCCGCAAAATCTTTGCCTTTCGTTCCCGCCGGAAATGCATACTCGATCTGGCTGATCAGCGGTTCCTCATTCTGATCATACGTAACCTTGATCTCCAGTTTATTTTTGGCAGGAGACGCCTGACTGTCAGAGACGATCAGTTTATTTCCTCCCACAGTCTCAAACGTAAATGTTCCTTCCATCACAGTCACCCCTTTTCTTTCGCACCGGCCTTAAGCAGCAGCCAGCCTTCTTTGATCTGTTTCCATTCTTCTTCCTGGTCCATGTCCATCCACGGAGGTTTGATGTCCCGTTCCTCATTTTTTATTCCCGGTTTTTCAAAGGATAAAAAGCTCCATTCTTTTTCCATAGCTTTGGGAAGAAACATCTGAAGCTGGCTTTGCGGCGTCAGGAAAGGCCCGTAATACAATGTAAGATAAATATTCTCTATAGCCCGCTCTGTCCAGGCTTCGCTGAGTTTCATCTCTTTGACCGGAAGCAGCCCTGTTGTCATACTGATATTTCCTGCCGGATGAAACAAAACAGTCAGTCTTGTGGGCAAAGCGTCTTTTGCCGTTTTCATGTTCAGCGTTGTATTCTGATCCAGATATGCCGTCCTGCTCTCTGTTCCCTTCTCGCTCCGGCACTGATGAAATACGCAAAATCCCCCGCCTTCTCCGTGCAGATAAAACCCTGCAGTCCCGTCTGTCTGGCGGACTTCGTCTCCGATGCGAAGGGGTATCTGAAGCCGGTCAAGCAGAGACTCTGCCCTTTCACTGTTATCGTAAATCATGGGCACAGGGCTGCTGCCCTTCACTTCCACCTTAATTTCAATCCCTGCCAGTGCCAGCGGCCTGCCCATGCCGGCCTGAATCTGTTCCTGAGCAGTACCGCCTCCGGATCTGCTTGTCCACATACTGTCATCGAGAGCCTTTAAAAATTCCGGCAGCGTGGACGGTTCTCTCCTGCCGGCTTCTAAGAGCCCTTCTGCAAATCCCCGGAGGCCGGGCCCCATCCCGTCTAAGATCTCCTCTTCTTTCCCTGTCTGCCCCGGCGGGTTCCTCAAAGAAATTTCAAAGATGCCGCTGCCGTCCATCCTCATGGTATTTTGAATACTGCCGGCCATAGTGCCGTCTGGATGGTAGATGTGCAGACAGGAATCCAAAAGGTTCACCCACAGCCATCCAAAAACCGGTGATATTTCATCACCTATGCCTGTCTCCTGCATAATCCAGCGGCTTCTAAGCCTCATAGGCGCCAGGATTCTCGGCCTCAGCAAAAACCTTGGTGCAGGATTATCCTGCCCCATTCGAAGGTTCTCAGGCACGATTACGTCTCCTACATCATACTTCAGCACCCTTCCAAAGCTGTCGATCACACGGACCCGGTCAATCCTTCCGAAGCCCGCCCTTATGGGATAAAAGGCCTCTGTCGGCTTTCTCTGGTTTCTCTTGGACTGATTCAAGTCCTCGTAAAGTTCTGTCCCCTGAATGGCCCGGGAAGTCAGGGCCGTGATCTCCTGGTCTAACGTCCGGTTCATCCATGGAGCCACAACCACACTTTCCTTTCTGGTGATCAGTTTGTCATGAAAACCGTCCAGGCTCTGTGACAAAATCTTCATCCCTGTCATCTTATTGCCTATATCCCTGTATTTCTCATCCGACACATATTTCTTAAACATCCCCGACAAATAGTCAGCCCCATATGGTGATAAAATACATCTGCCGGTGAAAGGCTCAAAAACTTCCTCCCCGATCGTTTCTCCTTCATAGTCAAAATCCGTCTCTTTTAGCCTCCAGTTTTCAAAGCCCGAAGCCCCCTCTTTTATTTTCGGGTCGGGATAATACTTGATACTCCACTCAAGGATCAGGGGATTCCACGCCGGAGACCATACATAGTTTCCAATAGGACTGGCCATTGTTCCTCCGCATAGGTTTTCTCTGCTATTAAGACAGTCTTCATATGCCGTGACCGCATGAGACATCAGCCTTGTATCTCTCTGTTTTTTATACCGGTGCAGAAGCTTGTCCGCCGTATAAAAAATACAGCCCCTGGCAGTCAGTGCCCCCTCCCGGACAAGCTGCTCTATGACCGGTTCTTTGATCCGCTCCGTCCCCTCTAAAAGCTGCTCACCTGAAAATTTGACCTCTTCTCCCTCCGTAACTCCCGAAATCTTTACTATGACTTCAGAAATGATATCTTTCCGGTTCCGCCCGGGGATCTTACCGTCAATTTTATACTCTTCCAGCCGCTTATAGATGCTGCTCTGGTCGGCCCCTTCCAGCAAGAACGTAAGGTCTCTCGGCCTCCAGTATCTCTCTCCCGGTGCCTCGATCAATGCTTCCCCGTCTCCAAGCAGAGCTCTGAGTTTTTTGACCGCCTCCTGCTCCAGGACTTCCTCATGTTTCCTTTTCTTTTCCAGATCAGTGACCGCTTCCATCCTCTGTGAAATTCCGCTCTTTGCCTTTTCAAGAAATTTGGGGTCCATCGCATATTTTCGCCAGAGCAGATAGATCTCCTGCCGTTCTTCTTTAATCTGCTCCTCATATTCCTCCTGATGTCTTCTGCGGCGGAAAATCTCATAAAGGATTTCCTCCCTTTCCCGAAAACACCCGGCTTCTTTTCCCTGAATTTTAAGCTCTTCCCTGGAGGGTTCGGGGAGGAACTGGTACTGTTTGATCTTCTTCTCCCCCTCCAAAGCTCCGTCAAGCTTCTCCCACTCGGACAGGGTGCCGAAAAACAAATGCTTCAGCACTTTTTCCATCTCCGGCTGCTTCAGATAATAGCTTCCGAGGGCTGCCGCAGCCTCTTCCAGTGAATTTCCCACCGCCACATTGGGCATGCTGGTGCCGCTTGGGAGCCCTGTCTCATAGCTGCCGGAGGGACCCGTCCATTTGATTCCGGTGACAATTCCATGGCACACCGTATGATCTTTGGGGTCCTCATTCTCTGTCCAGCCGCACACAATATAAGTAAGTCTTATAAAATCCTCTGTCCCTTCTTTGACCTCAAGATCAGAAAGACTGTCATAACAGCCAAGGACATTTTTACACTCCGGATAATATCCGCTGAAATGAGGCTTCCCCGTACTCACTGCCGAAAGATGGGGAAGATGTTCTCCGGGAGAAGTAATCACGCCGTCGCAGTCTCTCATTTTGCCCAGAAACCGGTACGGTTTTTTCGGATCATGATATCCGATGGACGTGTACTGTTTGTCGCTGTCGGGGAACGCTGAGAGAAGATCACTCTCAAGAATCCAGTTTTTTCTCGTCAAAACCGGTTCCTTTCCTTCGCTTTCCAAAACCGCGATCCTTGTTACAGTCCACCGGTTCGGAAAGTCCGGATAGACGATATCCCCGCCTTCCTCCTGCTGGCTTCCGTGGGTGAACTCCTCCGGAAGAATAAAATGCAGATGTACCCCGGGCTCCTCCGGGCTGTTGTTTCCCGTAAATGTTTTGCTCTCCATGTCATCTCCCGCCGGCGCTGCCAGCAGGCTCCGATAATTTTCATTGATGTTGGCCATGGAAACATTTCTCCCGCTGCCGAACACAGCAGCCTCCACATGGATTGGGAGCAGGCGCATTTCTTCAAGATCATCTGAAATTCTCATTTAAATTCCTCCCCCATTGTATACACTCCGGTCTGTGCGTTTTGTATCATCTCCAGTGCAAATTCTGCCGATGTCATATTTTGAAGTCCTGCTGCCTCCTTCAGTTTGGCCGCCGAGGCTTTCACATCGATCACTCTGTCTTCTTTGGATTTCCAGACAAGCTCCGCCTGTTTGTCACCCAGCTTTCCCTCGTTGATCTCCCGGACCGTTTTTTTCATCACCCCATCTTCGGTATGGAATCCAAAATGGAGCCCCTCCGGGGGCTGCGCAATCTCAAGCCTGCGGATCTCTCCTTTAAAAATTCCCAGAAGAAGCTGTCGCCCGAGAGTTTCAATCCGAAGCGCCTTTAAGGGCTCTCCTCCCTCCCGCTGACCATATGCCCGAAATTCCAGTCCCCGGAAATTTTCTGTCAAAACGGAATTCAGCAGAAATCCGCTGATCACTTCCGGGACATCCTCTTCTGTATCCGTGTATTCTCTTTCCTGGAGCTTCAGGCGCACCTGCTCATTTTCCCTTAAAGCCTGCCGGTAAATATCCACGATCAGCTCCGTGTCGTGGGCATAGTCGATGGATGCATTCCTTCCCACACTGCAGATCCCATCCAGCATTGCCAGCACCCAGTTGTGGTCCACCTGAAAAAAGTTCAGGCTGTCCTTTTTCAGCATATCCGGCACCGGAAACAGGTACGCCGCCGGAACATGATAAAACAGGCTTGCCTCTTTTAACAGTTCCAGCACTGATTCCGGAAATCCTTCGGAGCCCAGCCCCTCAAAATAGCCGGTACGGTCACACTTTCCCTGAATCCACCGTCCCATCGGCCTCATCCCCTTTCTCGGCTGCCAGCTGACTGGCCGCCCGGACACATGCGTTTATAAGCTGCTCCCCCACATCTTTTCCCTCTGCAGGAATCCGGTCAAAAAGCTGGCTCTGCTGAAAATTCTGTGCCGCCTCCGAGCAGTGATCCAGCCTCCATGAAACAAGCTCCCTGCACACCGTCAGATGATTCATGGAAACCATCCGTCCCAGCTGCCATGCACATGCATAACTCACATCCATCATTCCGCAGGCGGGATCATAAAAATAAAATTGATCCGAGAATATCCGGTATCTGGGTTTCATCTGTTTTTCTCCGTATGGAATCCAGGGTCCCCGATACCAGGAAACCGTTTTGCTCCCATCCCTGACATCGTGATTCACCGGACAGTACCCCCTGCTTAAAATATCCACAAGCTCCCCCTGCTTTCCTTCCGGGCTCACCGCCCTTTTCAGCACACCGGGAGAGATTCTCTTCAAAGCTGCCCGGAAATCATACGGTTGTTTTGTGACGACAAACTCCCATGCATACAGGCAGATCAGACGCACAAATCCTGCATTTTCAGGAATGGTGACCCCCTCATACTCTTTAAGGGAAACTACATAGGCTTTATGGGCAGTCTTTTTCCCCTTTTCTTCCGGCTCCTTCGGATACCTCTTCGACACCAGGCAGGAAAATGTCCCGTCCCTGACCAGAGGATCTGTTACCTTGTCATCAAGCTTCACCTGTCTTACATGAGTGAGGAGTTTTCGCTCTTCCGAGTCTGTGAACAGCCGACGGTATAATTTCAGGGGAATATCCACAAACTCACATGTTTCATCCCCGGTTTCGGCATCGCTGTTCTGCGCCCGGAGGTGTTCGGATACAAAAACACCCGGTTCTTTCGGACAGCAAATCTCTGCCACTTTCATCGTGCGCTTTTGCACTCCCTCATCCTCCGTACAGAGGAATACAGCCAGCCCCGGGCTTCCGTCCCGGCACCCGAACTCCCACGGCAGAGTCCCCCGGTTAAACACAATATGGGGAAGACAGTTTGAAAACTCTCCTTCACTCCCTGCCGCCGGATAAACAGAATACACCTCGCCGGGGTCCATCGAAAATCTTTTTGCCGCGGCGACCAGGTGAATTGTCTCTTTGCTCTGTTTTTCCGTGCCGTCTTCTCTGATCCCGGTATTCACTTCTATTTCCAGCTCATAAAGCCCGCTCTTTATCTCTGGCAGATCTTCGTCTGCAAACCTCATGCTCACTTCCATAGCCGGACCTCCTTATTTTTTATCTCCCCGGTATCCCATACTCCTCATCTCCGCCGGTGCAGAGAGGAGCTGCTTTAAATGTGCTGCGAAATGCTCCATATGGATCTCGTCTTCCGTCCTCACTCCAAACTCATTCAGTTCCGAGAGCCATTCTCTTCTCTTATCATTTTCCGCAATGGAATCCTCCATCTCTTCTCCCGTAAAATCCTTTCCCTCTATGTTTTTTGTCTTCTCCCACATAAAATGCTCCGGACAGTGGTACTCCTCATTTTTTAAGAGCTGTGCCAGCCGGTACCATCCCGGACTTCCTCCTTTATCCGGCGGTATGAAGTGTCCGGTCTTTTCGCCGCCCCAGATGGAAAGTCCCATGCATGCGTCCTTTATCATGTCCTGGTTCATATCCGGTCTCCGGTCATTCCACAATGCCCTGGGGACATTTTTATAGACGGGCCGGTAATTCACCCCTGTCTCCGACATCTTTCCATCCGCATCGTATCCGTAAAGACGAACATCCAGCGCAGCATGAAGTCCCGTAAGCCCCATGGGGTATATCCCATACCCCGGGTTCTTAAGTCTTTCACCCTTTTTGTTCACCTGTGCAGACACAACCGGCAGGGCACTCTCAATTTCCATTTGAAACTGTCTCGCACTTATGTAATGGTATTTGGTCCCTTCTTTCTCCCTTTCTCCAAGATAACCTCCCTGCGGATTCATTCTTGCCAGTTTCAGCGGCTCCTGGCTCTTTTCACTGATGTCGGACGAGGACACTTCTCCTCTTACGCCGCCGCCAAAATCCGGCAGAAATTCTGTGTAAAACTGTTTCCAGTTAAGCCTTGGCGGCTGATTCTGGCTTCCCGAATTGAACTTTATAGTAAAAGAGATGATAAACCATTTTATATGTGCGGTTCCGGAAAATTCAGGCCCCCACAAGTGCAGGTCCGCGCCCAGTTCGATCCTAAAAGTCTTATGAATGAAGCAGAGGTCCAGACGGTAGGACGCGCCCACACTCACTCCTATGTTAATATCGTAGTGAAACGGCTTCCACCGGATCAGAAAGTCCGCATAAGCATGACACCAGGCCGCAAGCTTTCCTGTATGATAATTAAGTTCCAGTTTGCCCCCTGCCATCAGACAGTTTGGCGTCAGCGCAAAATAGGCTTCTCCGATCAGTTCGAGATGATCGCTGATTTTCCAGTTCAGCCCCACCCGGTCCACCGCCGGATAATGGCCTCTCTGAAACTGAGGGTGGTATCCTCCCACAGAGAGCACAAAATCTCCTGCATACTCTCCCTTAAACCAGGAATAAAAAGCAAAGCCTCCGGTGAGTCTGGCATCTCTGCAAAACAGGTAAGAGTCATTTGACATAGCTCCCTCGATCAGCAGAATCCCGTCACCTGGCGAGAAGACCGCTCGCAGATTCAGGCATCCGTAGACAACCGGATCGCTGCATTTGGGAGGAAGGGAGATCTCAGATGTCCCCAGAAGGGAGAGTTCAAACTTCGTCCCGAATTCCACGTTCACGATCACAACCGACTCTACAATGCCAAAGGATGTAAATTTAATCCCCGCTGTCAGAAAGTTCATGCCCTCACACGGTTCTATATGGTCACTCAGAGTATTCAGGGCCTCGGAAGCTCCTGTTCCCGGCTTTAAAGTCTTACTCATGCCTCTGGCCGCTGCCACAAAAGGAAAATCCTTAACCCCAGCCAGCGGCGGTATGTTAATTTTCCGGTTCAGTCCAAAACCTGCGCATAACCCCGTAATATAAAAACAAGGCGGGCCTCCGAACGCATAATCAAGCATCAGGTATACGAAAAAAGAGGGTTTGTCTGTTTTTTCCGTCAGGCCATAAGATCCCAGGGCTAAAAAAGTGAACTTCTCAAATGCTATCGTGAGTTCTCCGTTATAGAACCGTCCGGGTTCCGCCACGTACAGTCCCCCGGAGATCATCAGAGGCGGCTTTTTTACTGTAACTGCCATTCCTTTTAATCCAAACTGAAAATCAAATTTCGGTCCGGGCTTGATCCCCAGAGAAAGTTCCATGAATTCAAGAGTCAGGACCGAGATCGTAATTCCTGCATACACACACACCTGGATTGCTCCGTCCTGAAACGCTCCTCCGATTCTTTTTACAAAACAAGGGCCGATTTTTTTGTTCAGTTCCATCCAGTGTACGCCGGATTTCTTTTCTTCTGACGGAGACGGCGGCTTTGATTTCTCAATGTCCTGATGGGGAAGTTTGACGTCCTCATCTCCGAATTTGTACTCGTTTCCCGAAAAACTGGCTTCTATGAGACACTGCCCCTGGAATCCTCCCTCTTCCTGGTATGCAGCCTGCATATAACGGACCCTGATCAAATCCTGCTCTCCCAAGTATTTTCCCATCACGGGCAGCTCGCGAAGCCTGCAGGAGATTTCTGGATATAGTCTGAGACTGTAAATCCCTTCTTTTATTTTGGCAGCAAACAGAAGTCTCCTGTTTTCGGCAGTGCTGATCCCCATTAAAATTTCCTGTCTTCCCGCCCTGTATAATACTCCTGCTCTCTTAAGCTCCATTTCCCAGTTCAAAAATTGGGGAAGACCCAGTGACAGACTGTCCATGATACCCCACAGGCTCAGCTTGTGATGATTATCATTTTCCCATCCGGCACCCAGACACAGGCCGTCCTCCCCATAGACAATAGACGCCCGGAAAGGCTCTCCGGCTATATGTACCCCTGTCTGAAGTGCTGCCTGAAGCTTCGGTTCCTCTGCCACACGATCACCTCCGTCTTAAATGGACAAAAAGATCCCTCAGCAATGAAGGATCTTCTTATTTTGACTGTTATGTATATATCTGTTGAAACCCTAATGTCGTCTGTTGCCCCGAAGACCCTGCAGTTTTCTTACAATGCTTGTCTTTTACTATATCTGGGTTTTGTTACACTTTCAATGATATTCTGTCAATGACTGTTCAGGGCAGGCGAATAACCTAATATTAAATATAAATTCCGTTCTGTCTCTCACTCACTATGAGCAAAACCTTTTCTTTGATTTCTCTGTATTTTTTCTCAGGGATCGGAAGTTCTATCCCCTGGCTGACGGCCAGCTGGTATCTTTTAATCCCTGTGATGTACCTGCTGTTGACAATAAAACTTCTGTGGGTTTTAATAAATCCTTCTCCCACCTTTTTCTCCAGATCCGAGATTGATTCCCTGGATAGGATATCTCTGTGCAGACAATGGATTACACTGTCTGTATTTTCCGCTTCTATATATACAATGTCTTGATTCCACAACACATAAGTCTGATCATGTTTCCCGCAGGTGATAAGACGCTCCCTCTTTTGGGTGAGAAGTTTTTTTACATATTCATATGTCTCCTTCCCCGCCAAATGAGGAAAATATTCGTTTTTTTTCTGAAATCCAATGGGGTTTGAAACATGAAAATGCAGCAGTTGAAGCCGTTCTCCCTCTGTCTTCCATATAAAAGTCACACGCTGCACCGCACTCAATACTTCGTTGGTTCCCTTTGAAATGGCAACCTTCATCCATCCCGCCACAATATACATATTTTCACTGTTTGCAACCGTCTGGTAATGTCTTTCAAGGATATCACATCTGGTTACATCTATATTTTTGATGTACTCAGAAACCTTTTCATATCCTGTGATGCACTGCCCGTCCGCAGCGCCGATCCATGTCACCTTTGGATGAAGTCTGCAGATTAGTTTTTCCGGACTCCTGTGATAAAACTCCTCAATTACTTGTCTTGTCAATTCCTCTGCCTGATTACATAATGAGATCATGTCAAATCCTCCTTTTTGCTGTACCGGGAATTCATCCCGATTACTATAGGTAAACGGCCCGCATTCTCTCTTTTCCATTATATCACATATGTAATCTGACCTGCATATCCGTACCCCCCTCCTGTCAGTACCTATTTCAAGGAAAATTTTTTCTATTAAAGTGACAATCCTTTCCCAAATAAAGAATAGAAAAAACAATAATCAATTTATAACCATTACAATTAAAATAACGCCCCATACAATCAATGCCGCGCCAAGAATTCTGCAGATTCTTGTCACTGACTTTATGGGAACAGAAAAAAATGTTTCAAAAGATACAATTGGATACGGAAAGAATAGAAAAGCCGCTCCTGCAATCATCTGCCCTAAATATGCCCCCAGCATTCCGTTTGTACCATGTCCCAGCATTGCACTGATCAAAAAGCCGACTCCTCCTGCTAAAATCATTAAGAACATGGGGAATTTATATTTCTTATCTTTTTGAATATAGGCTTCCACTCCATCTCTGCAGGGTTCGCTGCACACGTCAAATTCCCTCGTATGTGCTTTTGCCCTGGTCACTTTTTCCGATAATGCTTTTCCGCAGTATACACACCGTTCCATTTACCTTCTCCTTTATACCTGATTATTTTGTGCGGTAGGTTTTAAATGCATTTTGTACCACACCGATCTGCGCATCAGACAACAATACCGGTTCTCCCACCGTCTTGGTCCCGTAATATAATTTAGACACAAATTCAATCTGCTGGGCAGTATCAAACGCATAGGAAATAGACTCTGCCGCCGCTAATAAACCATGGTTGCCAAGCAGGCAGGCATTTCCATTCCCCATTGTTTCCAGGGCTGATTCCGCCAGTTCCCATGTACCGAACTGGACATATTTTGAACAGGGAACCTCTTTTCCCGCATATGCCACTTCATAATGCAGCGGCGGAATACTCCAGTTTAAACAAGCCAAAATCGCTGCATATTCAGAGTGTGTATGCACTACCGCTCTGATTTCCGGCCGTTTCAAATAGAATATCCTGTGCATATCAAGCTCACTGGACGGTTTCCTTTCTCCATGTATTTTTTCCCCGTCGGGCTTTAACACTACAATGTCTTCCGGTCTTGTCCGCGCATAATCCAGACCGCTTGGACTGATTGCCATTAAATTTTCTTCTTTATTATAGACACTGATATTTCCAAATGTACCTTTCACTAACCCTGTTTCAATTAACTTTTTTCCGTAATCTACTATCTGTTCCCGTTCTTCTTGTAATATCATCATTCTCCTTACTGTTGTATTGATTCCCAATTTACAACTCTTGTGTGGGTTTCATTTTCTGCCATACGATCAAATTCCTTCATAAGCATATACGGAGATTTCGGAATAGCCTCAACAGTTGTACCTGCTATATGCGATGTCAGCAAAACATTATCCAGTTTGGTAAACGGATGCCCGTCTTCCAAAGGTTCCTTTTCAAATACGTCCAGTGCGGCTCCCCCGATCAGTTTATTTTTCAAAGCATAAACCAAATCATCTTCCTGTACTAAACCGCCTCTTGCTGTATTTAAAAAATAGGCTGTCTTTTTCATTTTTTCAAAAAAAGTCCGGCCAATCATTTTTTCTGTCTCTTTTGTTAATCTCAAATGTATGCTTACAATATCAGCTCTTTCCAATAATTCATCTATTGTATCGGCTGTTTCTATCTTTGGAAATTCTTTTTTTATTTCGTTCTTATTGACATATTCATCATAAACAACCACCGGAACTTCAAGAGCAAGAAGTTTTCTTGCAAATGCAGCCCCTACATTGCCGAAACCAACCAATCCCACGAGATGCTGATTTAATGTCGTCAGATAAGGAGAATTAAAAAACTCCTTTTCCCAGATCCCTTGTTTAATCCGGCAGTGAGACTGTGCAATTCCTCTTGTAAGAGCCAGGGTCATTCCCAGGGCAAAGTCTGCAACTGGTTCTGCATTTCTTATGACATTGATAACCGGGATTTTTCTTTTGTTTGCTTCTTCAATACAAATATGCTCTGTTCCGCCCCGGCAGGTTAAGATTGCCTTAAGAGAATGCCCTCTTTCCAATAATGTTTTAGGCAAAGGACAAAAATGTGTAAAAATCACATCTGCTTCATCTATGATATTATCCAGTCCGTCTGCATATTCAACAGCATCCGGACCATGTCTTTCTACCATAAGCTGTCGTTTTGTAAACAGCTTTTTATCCTCAGTTCCCCAAAATAATTTTGTCATTCTTTTGATCTTTAATCTGCTGTTTTTGACTGCCTCTTCCATGTCATCTTCGCTGACAAAAGCATCCCCTATCACAACAATATTTAAATTATTCTCACATAAATTTTTCATTATAGATTCCTCTTAGAATGATCCGGCTGCTAAAAAGCAGCCGGAATGATAAATTCCCTTATTGATCGGATGAATAACTGGCTGCGTTGGCTTCCATCCAGTCTGTAAATCTTGTCCGGTTTTTCTTAAATAATATATGCAGGACAAAATAAACAACCACAAGTGCAATTATCAAAATTACGTTTTGACTCCAGAATGCATAAAACAAACCTGCAATCAACGGATGGCACATAATTCCGAAACTTGTAATGAAAACTCCCGTCTGGTCAAGCTGGAATCCGGCCTTAAGTGCAACTTCCGTAAAAGTTGGTGCCAATTGAGAACAGATTATCATTCCCAGGCTGAACCAAATAGCTCCCATTACAGTTGTCTTTGCAATATTTCCATTAGATACACAGCAGAACACTTCTACCATATATGGAAGGGCCACCAGATCTGCCATAGGCAATACTTGATTTCCCGGCAGAACAAACGCAAGCGCCAGCATGATCGGAATCAAAATAACACCTGCTACCAAAGTATTTGGTTCTCCATATCCAACGGCATCATTTACGGATAAGTACCATTCTCTGCCTTCACCTTTTTGTGCCGCTTTTTGCTTATAAGCATCTGTAAGATTTGTAAATGCATTAGCAAAAATACCTGCTACTTTCGGAAATACAGCCATGATAGCTGCCGTGGAAACTGCTGCTGAGGTAATGATGCCCCATGAAGCTAACGAACCGAGTGCATTGTAATTTCCAATGATGGCAATGACTCCACCTACAACCAGGCCAATAAACATCGGCTCTCCAAACAATCCAAGTTTTGTCTGTAAGCTTTGTGCATTGATCTTGATCTTGTCAAACCCAAGTTTCCCCAGAAGCCAGTTCATAGCAAGTGTGAACGGAAATGACTCCAAATGATGGGGTGCGGTCATACAGCAGTTTTGGTATTGATAATAAGTAGACCATCTTTTTGCACACGCTTCTGAAAATAATAAAATGTATAACAACTGGACAATCATTAACCCAAGGGACAGCCAGATGTTTTTGGTCAGAATATACAGCATGGATCCCCACACCATAAAAGAATAGTTGTTCCATAGGTCAGAAGCCATAAACACATCTGTCCACTTTGTTACAAAAAGTACAATCTGAATTAAAATAGCAATTCCAATAAAAATTAATCCGATGTTAGTGGAATAGGCAATGACGGAAGCAGACTGCCATCCCATATCCAAAACAGGAAGATTGACTCCTGCATTTTCTACCATTTGATTTACCACTGGTGAGATAACGCCGCTGTAACTGTTGATCACAAGATTAAATCCTGTCAAACCAACTGCACACAATAATGCTGACTTAAATGCTTTACTTGCTGAAAGTCCCATGATTTTTGCAATAATAAACAACATGATGGGTACAAATACAGGTGCTCCTAATGTGGAAAACACATCACTTAATGTTTTAAAAAAACTGGCCATAGAATTCCATCCTTTCTTTTCTCTGTTGAAAGTTATTTATTTTCCAATATTTTTAAGCAGTCTTCAATCACCTGCTCTTCTGACAATCCTGTCAGCATTCCAACTGCATTTACTTTTGGTATACCAAATTCCTGATATACCGGACTGACACATGCAATGAGATCAAAGTTCTCTCCGCTCAAAGCTGTTTCCACCCCATTCGGGCTTGTCTCCACTGCGTGGACATCCCACCCCTTTTCTTTCAGGCGTTCTACCAGTTTTCCTGCAACCATGGCTGAGCTCACTGTTCCTGATCCGCATACACATAAAATGTTACATTTTTTCATAAAATTGCTCCTTTCGCTTTTGCTGTTTCATTATTCTCCTATATATTTCATTGCTGCTTTATATAGTTCGTCTGTATCTTTGGCATTTTTAAACTCTTTTGCAATTTCTGCATTCTGAAACACTTTTAAAACTTTCTGGAGAGTGTCCATATGCTCATCCGGGCTTAAAATTGCCATCATAAAAATAAGTTCGGCTTCTACCGTTCTTTCCTCTTCCCCCATATGGATGAAGGGTACAGGATGGGCCAGTTTAGCTACACATACACCTGATTTCCTGACATGGGGAGGGTCGGTGTGGGGCATAGCTACTGCAATGCCGTCCAGCTGTAACCCTGTAGGGAATTTACTTTCTCTTACAACAACAGCATCAATGTATGTATCTTTAACAAATCCATTGTCATAAAATAGTTGGCCTATCTTTCTGATTGCGTCTTCTGAATTTTTTGCTTCAACATCTACGGCAATTAATTCCGGAAATACTGTCTGCATAATGTTTCCTCCTATATGCTTGTTATATTGTTGGTTAATACATATCTTCTAATTTTTTCTTTCCAATTTTTTAGTTTCTATGGTATATTTGTTTTAATCAAAGACTTTAATTTTTCGTGAAAGGAAATATTTTAATGGAAAACCATAACGATTTACTCGTTCATATCTCCCAGCTTTATTATCAGCAAAATTTAAGTCAGAGTGAGATTGCCAAGATCATCGGTATTTCAAGACCTACGGTATCCCGAATGCTTGATGAAGCAAGAAAGAGCGGTGTGGTAGAAATTATCGTTCACGATCCCATACGGAAAAACTCTGATCTTTCTATTGCTCTGCGTAAAAAGTTCAATTTGCGGGAAGCTGTCATTATTTCTGGATCCTTTAAACACGATATTGCAATGGACCGCTGTGCCGAAGTCACCGCCCAGTTTTTATCAGGCATCATGGAAAACAATATTTCCATTGGTTTTTCCTGGGGCCGGGCCATCTATGCTGTTTGCGATGCGATTAAGCCAAGAGAATATTATAATGTTACCGTTTCTCAGATGGCAGGTTGTCTGGGTACCGGAAACCCTCATCTGGACGGCATTGAACTGGCAATCAATGTTGCCAGGAAGTTCAACGGTACCTATACCAATGTTGTTTCTCCCGTTTATGTAGATAATATGCTGGCGCAAAATGCGCTGCTGGCTTCTCCTCAGATCCGCAAAGCTTTGGATATCGCTTCTAATGTAGACATATCCATTACTGGTATCGGTACATTAGATGATAAAAACAGTTCCCTGCTCATATCTGACATTTCCACCAAAGAAGAGCGTGAAGAAGCCAAACGAAACGGTGCAGTAGGTCATATTCTTGCACGATTTATTGATAAAGACGGCAATGAAGTCTTTTTCCCCAATCATTATCCTATTACTGTCCCTTTATCTGCCATGCGTTCTCCAAAATGGTCCATCGGTGTCACTGTCACTTCTGAAAAAGCCAAAGCAACGCTTGCGGCAATCCGCGGGAAATATATTAACTGTTTGATCGCCGATGAACCTCTGGCTCTGGAATTGCTGCGTTTAGCTGATTCAGAAGCTTAATACCCTAAGAACCTCATGACATTAGTCTTCTCAGACTAATGTCTTATCTACGCAGATCAGTCCCTTTGCACCCTCACCTCTTGCCGATTTCTCAAAACCTTCTCTCCAATTTTCCAGTGATACCATGGCAGTTACCATTTTTTCCGGAACTATTTTTCCCTCCTTCAGCAGTTGTATAGAAACTCTCCATGAACTGGGTTTCTGGCTTCTGGAGCCAATATACTCAATTTCTTTTTGTAAAATAGAGTCTGTAGCTATACTTTCTTTGACTTCCGGAAAAACTCCCATCTGGACTACCACACCTTTTCTTTTCACTATTTCAAATGCTTTGTTCACTGCCGGTACTGCCCCTGAGCATTCAAAACATTTGTCTGCGCCTTCTCCTCCTGTCATTTCCATTACAATCTCTTTTAAATCCTCATCCGTTTGATCTACTACCCGGTCCACTCCTGAATTTTTTGCAATTTCAAACCTTTCTGAATCATTAGTAAGGCCTGCCATAATTACAACTGCACCGCATCCTTTTGCCACCTGTGAAACCATTTGTCCGATCGCTCCTGCTCCAAAAACAACGCAAATATCTCCTTTCTGTACCTTCCCTTTCTCAATTACGGCATGAACCCCACATGCCAGCGGTTCCGTAAGAGAAGCGGACAATAAACTTACATGATCCGGGAGTACATGGATACTTTCTTCCCGGCTGACTAAATACTCAGCCATTGAGCCGTTAATCTGTGTTCCCAGTCCCTGACGGCTTCCGCATAAATTATAATCTTTACTTTTGCACATGGAACATGTGTTACATGTTTTATATGTGGTTTCACTCGTTACCCGATCCCCCACTTTCACTTTTTGAACATCCGGTCCTGTTTCTACCACAATACCTGAAAATTCATGACCAAGTATCACCGGAGTCTTTGTACTTGCGTAAGATCCGTTGTATGCGTGAATATCTGTTCCACATATGCCTGAATAGGCTACTTTTATCTTAACCAAGTCTCCCTCTGCTTTTGGCTCTTTCACTTCCATATATTTCATATGGTCAAAACCAGGTGCAGTTTTCACCACTGCTTTCATAAACTTCTACCTCCTATTTTTATTTACATTTGTCCATTATTTTGAACTTTTGATATTGCAATATTAGCATTGTTTTTCTATAAAAACAATCATTTTTTTCTTTTATTTGCATATTTGTTGATTGTTTATAGATAAAATCTATTTTTTTGTACATGTTTTTTTGTTTTTGTAATTGACATATGTTCTTGTAAATGAAATAATGTTTGTAACGTTTGTTCACCATCCAGAACCAATGTAACTTTTAATATTTATTTTGAAAGGAGTTTTATAATGACACAAAAAGCTACTATCGACGAAATTCAGAAAACTGCCAACAGTATTCGTAAACAGATTCTGAAAGTCGCACTGGATAAAGGCGGATGTTATCTGGCACAGGCGTGTTCTTCTGCTGAGATTGTTGCAAGCCTTTATATGGAAATTATGAATTTAGGTCCATCCATGGGTGAGTGGGAACCAATCCCGTTTCCTGGCGTTCCAGGTCCCGACAACATGGATTATCAGCGCGGCTCAGCATATAACGGAGCTCCTGCACCGGATAAAGACCGTTTTTTTGTATCCTGCTGCCACTATGCTTCCGTTATTTACTGCGCTTTAGCCGCAACCGGGCGCATCTCCCCGGATTGCATGGATAAATTCAATGTAGACGGCTGGAATATGGAAATGATTGGAGCAGAACATTCTCCCGGATTTGAAAACACAGCCGGTTCTTTGGGACAGACCATTTCCATTGCTGCAGGAACTGCTCATGCACGAAAATTAAAAGGTGAGCCCGGAAAAATCTACTGTATGCTCGGTGACGGGGAACTTCAGGAAGGTCAGCTCTGGGAATGCATTCAGACAGCAGGTTATTATAAATTAGATAATTTTATTATTGTCGTAGATTCTAACGGTCAGCAGGTTGAGGGCGCTACCGGTAACCAAACAAGCGTTGAGCCTATGGCAGATCGTTTTCAGTCTTTTGGGGCAGAATGTGTTGTGTGCAGCGGACATGATATTCAAACTTTCATTGATGCCTGTACAAAAACAGAACACAGCGATAAGCCTTTAGTTGTCCTCGCGCAGACACGTGGAACAACAGGTGTACCGCCTCTGGAAAAACGCTGGCCATTTCTTCATTTTGTCGGTATCAAAGAGGATGAAAAAGAAGAATTCTTGAAAGTTTATGATCAATTATAGAAAGAGGTGTCAATGATGAAAATAGAAGTAAATACACATGAAAAGTCAATGCTTAAATTTGCCGATAAACATCCTGAAACATTGGTATTATCTGCTGATCTTGGTACCTCATGTGAAGTCAAAAAATTCAGGGCCGAGAAACCAGATCAATATTTGACTATGGGCATCGCGGAACAAAACATGTGCTCTTGGGCCGCAGGCCTTGCCAGAGAAGGCTATCGCCCTTTTCTGCATACCTTTGCAGTCTTTTTATACCGCCGTATTTTGGATCAGTTAGAAATGAGTGTAGCTTACCCAAATCTGCCTGTTGTTTTTGTCGGTTTTGTTCCCGGTATTACAACCCCGGGCGGTGTAACCCATCAGTCCATTAACGATGTTGCAACCCTTCGTTCAGTTCCCAACATGGCCATTTTTGATATTGGTGATGCCACTGAAATCGAAGGAGTTTTAGACCTTGCATATGAATGGAACGGCCCTGTTTATATCCGAATGTTAAGAAAAGAAGTTCCAAGACTTTTCCCGGCAAATGAGCCAATGCAGTTTAACAGAGCCCGTGTTTTATCAGAAGGCAATGATGTTGTTCTTTTATCTTCCTCCATTTGTACAGAAGAAGCCATGAGAGCCACACAGGCTTTAAAAATTGAGGGAGTTTCCGTACAGCATATGCACGTTTCAACCTTAAAACCATTTACAGATCCAACCATTGTAGATGCAATCAGAAAATCAAAATATGGGGTTGTCACAATCGAAAATCATTTAACAACCGGCGGATTAGGTACTGCGGTTGCAGACGTTATTGCAGAACACGGTCTTCACAAGCGCTTGATCAAAATCGGTCTTAAAAGTTATCCTCACGGCGCTTCAAAAATGTATTTAATGAAAAAGTATGGTATTGACGCTATGAGCCTGGTAAAAGCAGTAGAGGAATTGACACAGAAAAATTTAAATATCAGCGAAAATGATCTGGAAGAGGTTCGTTTTGTTGACTTCTTAGAAGTTTAACACATAAGGAGATGCCTATGTTTTTAGAAGAAAAAAAGAAAGTAATTGATGCAGGTATCAAGCTGGACCGCTATGGCTTAATTTCTCTGGCAGGCGGAAATGTGAGTGCAAGGATGCCATCCGGAGAAATACTCGTGACACCGTCCGGAATGATTTATGAGGAAATGGAACCAAATGATGTTCTAGTCATGGATTCAGAAGGAACGATTATTGAAGGTACCAATAAACCGTCTTCTGATACAGAAGGTATTTTATATATTTTCAAACACAGACCGGATGTTATGGCAGCCATTCACACGCACCAGCCATATGCAACTGCCATATCCCTGATCCAGGATGAGTTTAGGGCAGATTTAACTACTGTAGGAAACGCCTGCGGAGGAAATGTCAAAGTAACGCGTTATAGTTCTCCGGGTTCCGTTGAAATGGGAATGGATACTGTAGAGTATCTGGGTGACAGTCTCGCCGTCATCCTTGCCCATCACGGCGTTATGACCGTCGGAAACAGTATAAAACAGGCCTTAACCGCTGCCGTCTATCTTGAAGAAACCGCAAAAGCCTATTTAGCTGCAAGGGCCTGCAGCCCTATAAGGACTTTAACTGATGAGCAGATCCGGCAGACCGTAGAAATTTACAAATATGTTGGTCAGGGCAGTGCCGATATGCCGGAAGGTCTAACAGACAGGATTCAATAAATTTAAGATCTCCTCTTAAAGAATTTCATATAAAAAACAGAGACCGGGAATTATAATTTCTGGTCTCTGTTTTTTATATGTCCAAAGTCATTTTTAGATGATCATTACAATTTTTTACTAAAATACTCTTATTCCGACTGAGAGATATCCGCTGAGTCCAAAATTATTTGTATAATATAAAGTAAGATTCTTTGTTATGTCTATTTACCTTGACACTTTTTTCATTAATTGCAACATGAATTTTCTACCATTGAATTGGAAACATTCTTTATACAATAAGTACCACACGAAAGAAACCAAATTTTTACCACAAGGAGAAAAGCAATGCCATTATTTTCCGAAAAACTTACTTACTATATCAAAAAACCAGATTGACACTGCTTTATCTGTCTTCCGTCAGCAGCCTCGACGTCAGTTATATATCCAAAATCAAAAAGTGGGAACGGCTTCCCAGGAAAAAGGAACTCTTAGTCCCTCTGGTCAATGGTCTCCGGTTATCACCTTCCGAAAAAGAAGATTTATGGAAAGACTGATGTAAATCATATTGTAAAGGCCGTTATAGAATCAGAATGTTCAAAATCAAATGGCCATATCCGGATCGTTGCTCAACCGGACTATCAATTTTTGATGGATCTTCTTTCCTCTGTGAGTCTGTACCGTCCTGCAATGAAGGCCACTCAGATCATCTGTCTTTAAACCGGTTCCGAAGCCGGCAAACTGGCTTACAACGTGGAAAGCCTCCGTTGCATGTATCCGATGTTGTCTTACTCCGCTTCCTACCGTGTTAAATATTATTATGACGATATACCGGCTCATATTAACCAGATGAATGTGATGCCGTTTTTTATTCTGACCACCGACTATACCATCTCATTGTCCGCTGATTATACTCTAGCCGATGTCTCATCTGACTCCAAACGGCAAAATCTTTACACTTCCATCTTTGAACAGATGTTTTCCTGTACAGGAGATCTGGTATTCCAAGAGAGTAAAGTCCATACGTCCCCTGACAATCCAGAGGAAGATCCGTCTTCAAACAAACCTTCTTTTTCTGAGCTTTCTGCCTCTCCATTTTTGCTGCCTTATTATTCAGACAAAACACTGAAGGAAATGGTCAGAAAAGATCTCCCTGACTCATCCTCTATAGCGGACTCTGTCCTCTCCTACGCGAAAAAAACAAGGTATATGATCAAGAACTCATCCAGTTACCTCAGCTTTTTTACAGAGAAGGGGCTTGCAGATTTTCTTGAAAATGGATATATGTCGGGATTTTCCAACAAACTATTTTATCCGCTGAAAAAAGAGGATACCATCTCTGCCCTAAAAAAAATCTGTCTAAAACAGGAGCTCATCCATCATACCCCTCTGCTGCTGAAACAAGACTGCATGACTCTCAGCAATAGTTTCAGAGTTTTTTCAGATTCCAGTTCTAATACAGTTCTTTTTCAGACAGTAAAATCTTTTTCTTTGGCAGAACAAAGTCTTGCTGTTTCCATAAAAGATTTTCTAAAATATATCGTGGACAGAGATGAAGTTTACTCTGTGGAATATACTGTGAAATTCATACAAAAACAAATCCTTTCTCTGGAAAAGCAGTAACATGGCCGGGATTCTTCTTTCCCGTCCATATTTTGGTTAAATATCTTTATTCTGTGCTCTCTTTCCAAACCACACCGACACGCCGGTCCCTATCACCCATCCGACGGGCCAGGCAGCCCATATGCCTGTGGCCCCAAACGGAACTGACAGCACATAGGACAGGGACACTCTCGCGATCAGGTCGGCAAATGTAGAAGCCATGAATCCTTTCATTTCACTCATTCCCCGAAGCATGCCGTCGCATACAAACTTTACACTGACCAGTGCGAAGAACGGAGCATTGATCCTTAGAAAATCAACCCCCACTCCCATGCTCCTGACTGCCTCTGCAGAGTTTCCGGAAAGAAACAGCCCCATTGCCTGCCGGCTGAAGACCAGACAGAGAACAGAAAATACGGCGGCCATAGCCACAATCATTTTAATCCCGGCATTGGTGCCTTCCTTTGTTCTCTCCCATTTTCCCGCGCCCGCATTCTGGGCTGTAAAGCTTGAAACTGCATTGCCGACAGTTCCAAGCACCGAAAGGATAAAAATCTGTATTTTAAATCCTCCCGAATATCCTGCCACGACCACAGACCCAAAGCTGTTGATGCGTCCCTGTACAAAGAGCTGACCCACCGATACAAAAGACTGCTGCATAATGCTTGGAACCGCGATCCATGTCATTTTTTTTAGAAGAAGAGGACTGAATCTCTGATAGTTTCCGGCCTGTATTTTGGCATTCTTTTTAAATACCGTCACCACGGCCAGAACAGAGGCAATACCCTGGGCTATAAAGGTAGCCCATGCAACTCCTGCGACACCCATGGAAAACGTGGTGACAAACAGCACATCCAGAATGATGTTCAGCACCGATGAAAAGATTAAAAAGATCAGCGGTGTGATAGAGTCACCCAGCGCTGTAAAGATTGCATTTGCCCCGTTATAAAGCATCAGGAACAAGATGCCCATGATATAAATCCTCAGATACAGGGCCGAATCTTCAAATATATCGGACGGGGTGGACATGGCACTCATCATCCACCTGCATCCCACCAGCCCCAGCACCGTCAAAATAACACTCATGATCACGATCGTGATCACCGCCGTGGAAATACAGCTTTTTACTCTTTTATATTTTTTGGCTCCGAAAAAGCCGGATATGACAACATTAATTCCCATGCCGGTCCCCACGGCTATGGCAATAAAGATGACTGTAATAGGCTGGGACGCGCCTACTGCTCCCAGTGCATTGACTCCAATGAACCGGCCGGCCACAATGCTGTCCACAACACTGTACACCTGCTGAAATATCATACTGAGAATCATAGGAAGCGCAAATTTTCCGATGACTTCAAATGGTTTCCCTACCGTTAAATCCTTCATATTTTCCTCTCTTTTTGCACGCATGGCACACAATTTACTGCATTCAAAAACCCCTCTATAAATTTAGAGGGGTTTGTCATAACTTTAACTATTTTATTTAAGCAAACTTGCCTGTGTCAATTTTAACTCCAGGTCCCATTGTAGAAGTGATTGTCACATTCTTAAAATACTGACCTTTTGCTGCTGACGGTTTTGCTTTGATAATAGCATCTATTAACGTCTGGAAGTTGTCCGCTAACTGTTCTTCTGTAAAAGAAGCCTTACCTACCGGTACATGAATGATATTGTTCTTGTCCAGTCTGTATTCGATCTTACCTGCTTTGATATCTTCGATCGCTTTTGTAACGTCCATTGTTACAGTGCCGGCTTTCGGGTTCGGCATTAATCCTTTTGGTCCAAGATCACGACCTAAACGTCCCACGATACCCATCATATCCGGTGTTGCAACTACTACGTCAAAGTCAAACCAGTTTTCTTTCTGGATCTTAGGAATCAGTTCTTCTGCTCCTACATACTCTGCTCCTGCTGCCTTTGCTTCTTCTGCTTTTGCATCTTTCGCAAATACAAGAACACGAACTTTTTTACCGGTACCATGAGGCAGTACGACTGCTCCACGGATCTGCTGATCTGCCTGACGGCCGTCTACTCCGAGACGGAGATGTGCTTCGATCGTCTCATCAAATTTGGCATTCGCTGCTTTTTTTACTACAGATACTGCTTCCTTCACGTCGTACAGTTTCGTTCTGTCAACTAATTTGGCAGCCTCTGCATATCTTTTTCCTTTTTTCATTCTAAAAATACCTCCTGTGGTCATATCGGGAGCAACCCTCCCACTTTCTAAATTTAAGGAAGTTACACTCGACTAAGCGTTCAGGCTTCGTCTTCGACTCGCCTTCACTGAGTCTCGGTAACGGCTTTCACACTAAATTCGGCCTGCGCCTCTGGCTTGCCCTCATTAAGTGTTTAATGCCTATTCCTCCACTTCGATTCCCATGCTTCTTGCTGTTCCTGCAATCATGCTCATTGCAGCTTCGATAGATGCAGCGTTTAAGTCTTTCATCTTTGTCTCAGCAATCTGCTGTAAATCTGCTTTGGATACTGTTGCGACTTTCTTTCTGTTCGGCTCTCCGGACCCGGACTGGATCTTGCAGGCTTTCTTTAATAAAACTGCTGCCGGAGGAGTCTTTGTCACAAAGCTGAAACTTCTGTCCTGATATACTGTGATCACAACAGGAATGAGCAGGTCTCCCTGATCTGCAGTCTTTGCATTAAATTCCTTTGTGAACTGTACGATATTTACACCGTGCTGACCAAGTGCAGGTCCTACCGGCGGTGCTGGTGTTGCCTTTCCTGCCGGAATCTGAAGTTTAATATATCCTTCTACTTTCTTTGCCATAATCGTTAACCTCCTGATGATTGTGGTAATTACGGGAGATATCCCTCCCACCTTGTTACGTGCAGAGGTTTTGTCATTTACTCTGCTTTTTTGATATCTAAGAAATCAATCTCTACTGATGTGGCACGTCCAAACATCTCCACCTCGATGGTCACTGTCTGTTTGTGCTCATTTACTACGGTAACTGCACTTGTCGTACCTTCCCAAGCACCGGAAGTAACAACAATGATATCACCTACTTCAACATCAATATCAATTTTTTCCTTCTTAGGCGTTTCTTCGTTTGTACCGCCCACGTTGATTCCCAATGGCTTCATCTCAGCCGGTGTCAATGGGACCGGTTTGGAGCCAGGGCCTACGAATCCTGTCACACCTCTGGTGTTTCTGACAACATACCATGTATCGTCGTTCATCACCATGTGGATCAGCACGTATCCTGGGAACATCTTCTTGGAAACCTGTTTTTTCACACCATTCTTCAGTTCCGTTACGTCCTGAAGCGGTACCCGGACTTCTAAAATCTGATCTTGAAGCTTACGGTTCTCGATCGTCTTTTCGATATTTGCTTTTACTTTATTCTCATATCCGGAATAGGTATGAACTACATACCAATTTGTTTCTGCCATATGCTCTCCTTACCTTTACCCTACTAACATCTTGATTCCATATTGAAGTCCCAAATCCAGAACAGCAATAATCATACCAATGATAATAGCACACACGACCACAACGCCGGTTTCTTTGGCAATGCGTTCTTTAGAAGGCCAGATGATTCTTCCGAATTCTGATTTCAATTCTCTGAACCAGCTGGTTTTGCTTGATTTGCTGGTATTCTTCATGTTCTCACTTCCTTAAATAAACGTGCATTACTTAGTTTCTTTGTGTAATGTGTGTCTTTTACAGAACTTGCAGTATTTCTTTGTTTCCATACGTTCCGGATGTGTTTTCTTATCCTTCATCATATCGTAATTACGCTGCTTACATTCTGTACATTCTAATGTGATTTTTGTGCGCACAACTTCCACCTCCATTGTTTTTAAAATAAGGCATAAAAAAAAGACCTCTTCCAACGCTAAAGTCTAGCTTACACATTGTATCATGGAAGAGGCAGGCCGTCAAGCCTTGTTTTATCTTATGTACAGCACTTTTTTCATTTGTTCCAGCGACTTTTTCACATCGATCACCTTCTGGTTGGAACTTCCCCTCCATTTGAGGGCAGTGTCCTTTAAGTCTTCCTCAAAACGACCGTCCACCAGAACATCTGTATTTTTTACGGCATCCAGAGTACAGACTTCATCCCACAGAAAACCGGTATACATCCATATGGTCTTTTCCGGAAACTTTTCTCTGATCTCTTTTACCAGCTGTCCCACCGGCTCCCGGTTCTCAGGGTGCAGAGGATCTCCTCCGCTTAACGTCAGACCGCTGATATAATTTTTACTGAGCTCTTCAAACAGTTCTTCTTTTGCCGCCCGGTCAAACTCCAATCCGCCATGGATATCCCAGGTGACCGGATTGTGGCAGTTTTTGCACTGATGGGTACATCCTGACAGCCATAAGACAACTCTTAAACCGTCCCCATTCAGCATATCGTCCTTTGTAATGTTGTGATACCTCATACTTCCCACCTCTATGCTAATATCATCCTTTCTACATCGACTTCCGGTCGGCGATCTCCGCCATCTTTGCGTCATTGAGCCTCGTGTCTCCCTTGACTCTGGAATAAGACAGATAACCGTTCATGCGGTCGATCTTGGTCAGATTCCTGCTTCCGCAGACCGGACACACATCCATTTCCAGCTCCTCATGCCCGCAGTCGTCACAGTATGACAGGGATAGATTCACCCCTTCATAGTAACCCAGGTCCATGGCACGCCTTACCAGCGTCCGTATAGCGTCTTTATTGTAGCTGATCGGATACTTCACGTACTGGATCTTTCCGCCGTTGCATTTTTCCCAGAAACGTCCCTCTAAGTTCTGTTTCTCGATCGGCGTCAGATCTTCGGATACATGGCAGTGAAAAGAGTTGCTCACATATTCCCGGTCAGAGACATTTTCGATCACACCGTACTTTTTTCTGAACTGTTTCACCTGAAGTCCGCAGAGGTTTTCTGCCGGTGTTCCATAGATCGCATACAAATGCCCGTCTTCTTTCTTAAACTTAGTCACCTCACTGTTGATGTACTCAAGGACTTCCAGTGCAAATGCGCCGTCCTGAGCAATGGATTTTTTGTTGTGCAGCTGCTGAAGTTCATTGAGCGCCGTGATCCCAAAAGATGCTGTGGCAGACTCAAGCAGCGGCTTGATCTTGTCGTGAAGTCCCAGATGTCCTCCCAGGAAGCCTCCCTCACAGTATGCCAGAGGATTTGTGGATGCCTTCATCTCTCCCAGATAATCGTAGGTCCTTCTGTGGAGCTCCCTGATCAGATTCAGATAATAGTCCAGCACTTCATAGAAGTCACGGCTTTCCTGCTTTGCCTTTGCATAGATCATCGGCAGATGCAGACTTACCGCCCCGATGTTAAAACGGCCCACAAAAACCGGCTTGTCCTGCTCGTCCAGAGGCTCTGCCCCTCCCTTTTCATACCAGGGAGATAAAAATGCTCGGCAGCCCATAGGGCTTACGATCTTTCCATATCTTTTATACATGTCCGGGACATATCCGTCCCCTGTAAGGCTCAGCCAGTCGGGATACATCGTCTTGCTGGAACAGCGGATGCCCGCTTCAAACACATCCTCCAGTTCTCCGCCGGGTCCATGGAGATTTTCATCGTAGAGAAATACGATCTTTGGAAACAGCACCGGTTTTTTATGTCCTTCTTTTCCCTGTCCTCTTCTCCTGACATCCAGCATCGTAATCGTTGCCATCTTTGCAAACCGGCCTGTGCCGGTTCCTGCGGTCACTGTGATAAAAGGATAGTCTCCGCGGCTGGAAGAAACACTGTTAAACTTATATTCAAGCCCCTGGAATCCCTGACAGAATTCTTTCTGCACATCCTTGAGGGACTCGGTCTCTGCCCGCTCTCTGGAAAGGCCGAGGGCTTCATACTTTTCAATGCCTTTTTCATAAGACTTCTCGGCATACGGTTCCAGGATCAGTTCAATATTCGGCACCGTAAATCCGCCATACTGCTGGCTGGCCGCGCTCAGCACGATGTCTCCTATGACGTCAAAGGCCACATCCAGTGTCTTTGGTTCATTGTACCAGAGATTCCCCATCTCAAAGCCGCCTTTTAACACGGCCTCCACATCAAACAGACAGCAGTTCATCGTATCTCTTCTGGCTGACATATCATGAATATAAATGTACCCGTCCCGGCAGGCCTGAATCTCTTCTGTCGTTAAAAAAAACTTCTGATACAGAGACTTGTTCAGCTCATTAAAGATGAGACTCCGCTTCGTTGACACAAGGGCGCTGTCTGTATTGCTGTTCTCTTTGTCTCCTATGTACATGATGGACTGGCTTTTCTTATACACATCATCCAGCATTTCCACAAAATCCTGTTTATAATTCCGGTAGTCCCGGTAGCTTTTGGCCACGTCGGGATTTACCCTCTCCAGAGCCCCTTCCACCACATTGTGCATCTCCGTAATATGTACTTCCGCCTTATTAAGCTCGTCCACTCTCCCATTGACAAACCGGCAGATCTCATCAAGCTCATCTTCCGTAAATTTCACAAGGGCACGGTAGGCGGATTTATTTACCGCCGTCACCACCTTCTGAATATTAAAATCCTCTTTTGTTCCGTCCTTTTTTACTACCCGTATCATACTCTCTCCTCCCTGACTGTTCCCAGAGCATCGTCCTGCCTGCGGCATATCCCGCTGAAAGCAGGAGACACCGCAGGCAGGGGACTCATCGCTATTTCCTCAATCAAATTACTATATATTGTTTGATATGATCTTTTATTCTACTATATCTTGTGTGAATGTATCCATCTTACCATCTCATCCGATACAAGTCAAGGCTGATTTTTTTCACTTTCTGCCGTAAATCCTGCCAAGGCTCAGATCCTTGGGCTTTTTCACTTTCGGAGAACTTTCAATGCCTTTGGCCATGTATTCACCAAAGGAGACAGGCAGCTCCTTCTCGATCGAAAAAAGCTCTTTTAACTGTTTTTTACTTTTAAGAATCAGTACGGATTTTGCGATTTCCGAATGATTTAAAAGCTCCTCTATCATAGTATAATCAATCTGTCCGTTGGTAAATACAATCACCTTTAAATGCCCGAAGTTTAATTTTTTCGGCTGGGTTCGCTCAAAACTTTGGTTTGTCTCATTAAAAGACCTGCCTGAATAAACCACAGACTTGGACGGCACGTTCGTTCCCTGGTTGTCCTGAGCCTTGGAAAAATCTGCACAGGAATAATCGATCAGATATCCGTTCTCTGTCTTTTCGATGCCCATTGCCAAAACATAGCTGCTGTCCTCGATGTCCCCGGCTTCTTTGCAGCCCGTAAGTGCCGCTGCTGTGACTGCGGCCATCAAAAGGCTAATGATGATCTTTTTCATGGGTGCCTCCTCTCCGTTCCAGCCAAAACAAAACTGCCGGAATTAAAATGCCCAGCAATAGATTTGCAAAAAGGAACACAGAAATATAATTTTCCCAAAGACGGATCATAGGGATCAGAAATCCAGTGGTCAAAAACAGTCCGCCGTAAGAAATCCACCTGCCCCATTTCTTTTTCCCCGGAAATGTGTTTTCAAAACTCCAGTTTCCATAAAACAGGTATCCGCTCAGCACACAAAAAACTCCAACGATCCAGAATGCGATCAGGAAAATATCCAGCCTTGCCATGATCCCTCCCGGCATGGCTACATTCTGGGCCATGGAGATCACCGGAAACGGGTCTCTCCTGATCATCCGAAGACCCAGGCTTCCCGCCGTGGCGGCAAACACTCCTGCCGATAAAATGATAATTCCAAGCAGCGTCCTCTTATTTATTCCCTTTTCCTTCATATGCCCCTGATAAAACCACACCAGTTCCATAGGATGAAACAGTGCGAGCACATACAGCCCGCCCATCGCCAGATTCTCCGGTTCAAACTTCCGGATCAGGAAGGGTTTCATAGAAAATTCCGTCGTACTGAGAAGAAGGATAAAAATAAACGGGATCAGGATAAACCAGAACAGCCCTTCCATGACTCTCGCTCTGTCGTCCAGCCCCTCCCCGTTCATCCGGAAAGCCAGAAAAATGATCGGCAGTCCGATCCAGTAAATATTCATATACGGCAGAAGGAACACCCTGGCTAAGATCAGCATATATGCATAAAAAAATGCGGCGTTTATAAAAAATCTCACATAATAGAGAAAGGAAATCACCCGGTGCTTTTTTAATACCTCTTCCATGGTCAGACTGCCTTCTGCTTTTTGTACAAGCCACGGATAGCAGGCCGCGGCAAGGGCCCCAAGGAGCACCGTATAAAGCCCTGTTTCACCGGATTTCAAGGCAGATGCCTGGGGAAGGAACATGCCCACTCCGCAGAAGGTTTCCAGAAGAAAGATCCTGCTTCCCTGCTTTTTAGAAATTTCAAGATTCGCCGTCCACATGATGTTTCCTCCTTCCCTGGCGTTTTTTCGCCCCGTCCTTTGTAAACCATGGCCTGAAAATCATACGCCTGATAGGCAGGCGCACCATATAATCCTCCCAGGGGTCCGTTTCTTCCACCGTGGCTGATACGGTCGGAAACAGATACGGGATTCCATAGCTCTGAAGCTTCATCAAATGGATTGCAATCGCAAGGAATCCGAGAAAGAATCCATAAAGACCCCATATGGCACAGACGATCATAATAGAAAATCTCAGCAGCCGGAATACCCCCGAAAAGCTTTCATTTGGTATAGAAAACGATGCGATGGCTGTAAAGGCTACAACAATTACCACGATCGTGCTGACAATATTGGCATCCACCGCTGCCTGTCCTACGATCAGCCCTCCTACAATGCCTATGGTGCCGCCCAGCTGTCCCGGAAGGCGGATACCCGCTTCCCTTAAAAGTTCAAACGCAAGTTCCAAAAGCAGAACTTCCACGACGACAGGGAAAGGCACTCCCTCCCTGGCCGACACAATGGACAGCATAAACGGTGTGGGAAGAATCTCCGGATGATAATTTGCAATGGAAATATAAAATCCCGGCAGCCCGATGGCAATAAAAGAAGAAATATATCGAAGAATTCTGGCAAATGTGGCTACTTCCCACCGATTATAGTAGTCATCACTGGCCTGAAAAAAAATGTTCAGCGTCACCGGCAGCACAATGACCTCCGGAGAATTGTCCACCACGAGCACAACTCTTCCCTCCATGAGCCCGCTTGCCGCCTTGTCCGGCCTCTGAGTCAGCTGGTACTGGGGAAACGGAGATTTGCTGTCCTGCTCCATGAGCTGTTCCAGCATTCCGCTGTCAAAAATTCCGTCAATATTCAGTTCATCCAACTGTTTTTTTATCTCCTTTACTACCTCATCTTTGGCCAGATCCTCGATATACATAAGCGCTACATCTGTTTTGCTCCTTGTTCCGATCCTAAGCTGGACAACCTTCATTCTCGTATCCCTGACCCGTCTTCGGATCAGTGCCGTGTTGGTCCTGAGACTTTCATTAAAGCTGTCCTTCGGACCGATCATGGCTACTTCCCTGTCGGCTTCCTGCACTCCTCTGGTAGGGAAAAACTTGCTGGATATAAAAATCCCCTGATCAAGCCCGTCAAAAAACAGTACTGTATCTCCTGATAAAACGGCCGTGACAACTTCATCCATTGTCGTGACCATCTTCCGGTCTGCACTCTCAATCACCCAGGAGGTCACAGACTCTTTCAGAGGGTGAAGAGGGTCTGTGAGGAGAGGTTCCAGTACATTTTCCTGGATCATGTCGGCTTTGGCAAGCCCGTCCGTGTAGATCACATACATTCCCGTGTGTTTTTTCTTCCCGACGTAAAACTTCTTCTTTACAATATCATTGCAGTCTGAAAATACCGCTTCGAGATAAGCAATATTCTGTTCCAGATCCTTTGATATTACACCTTTCATTTTGTGATTTTTATCATGAAATCGATCCATTTTTTCACACCACCTTTGAAAGTAGTATGAGCAAAAAAAAGAACTCTATGCGTACGCACAGAGTTCTGTCTGAAAGTCCTCAGACCTATTTTTCTTCTTCCTGGATCTTTTTGATCACCGTCTCTTCCTGATTGTCAATATGACGTTTCATGATCTCTTTCGCCCTCTCTTTGTTCCCGGCGAACATGGCTTCCACCAGTTCCTCGTGTTCTTTGAGAAGGACCGCATGATATGCCGTATCCTTGACATATTCCAGACGGTAGCGGTAAATCTGTTCTCTCAGATTGTTGATGATCTGGATCAGCCTCTTGTTCTGAGTCGCCTCGAAGACGGCATCATGAAATTCCACATCACAGTCTGCGATCTTAGGATTGTCATCCGTCTGGATGGCCTCCCGGAAATTGTCGAGGGCTGCCTGAATCTTCTCTCTGGAACTTTCATCCAGGCGCTCCGTGGCAAGTCCTGCTGCCAGTTCTTCCAGAGAACTTCTCACTTCCAGGACATCTCTTAAATCTTTTTCCGTGATGCGGGCTACTTCCGCGCCCTTTCTCGGGATCATGACTACCAGCCCCTCAAGCTCCAGCTTCCTTATGGCTTCCCTGACCGGGGTACGGCTGACTCCGAGACGGTTTGCCAGCGCGATCTCCATCAAACGCTCTCCGGGCACAAACTCTCCGGTGATGATCGCCTGTCTGAGTGTATTGAACACCACATCCCTCAGCGGCAGATATTCATTGACATTTACTTTTAATTTATCACTGCTCATCTTTCGTTCCCTCCAATTATGATTCTCTATTGACCGGCGCCACCACATAGGCCTGCTTCACATCTTCAAAGGATCTTAGATTGGAAAGGGCTCTCTGTGCCTTTTCCTGTGAAGCAAAGATTCCAAAGACCGTCGGTCCGCTCCCGCTCATGAGTGCATTCTCGGCTCCCTGTTTAAGCAGGAACTCTTTGATCTCATCGATCACGGGATATCTTGGTATGGTGACTGTTTCAAGAACATTTTCCATCCTTCCTGTGATCCCCTTCAAATCCTGATTTTCAATGGCAGATATCATTCCTGTGATGTCCGGGTGTGAGGAAAGGCCCGGCACGTCCAGATTCTCATACACAGTTTTCGTGGATACACTGATCCCCGGCTTGGCAATCAGTATATGGCAGTCCGACACAGGGGGCAGCTTTGTAAGTTTTTCTCCGATCCCTTCGGCCAGTGCAGTTCCTCCTATGACACAATAAGGCACATCCGCTCCCAGCCCGGCTCCGATCTCACACAGTTCCTCTTCCTTAAGTCCCAGTTCAAACAGCTGGTTCATTCCTCTCAGTGCTGCGGCGCAGTCAGAGCTGCCGCCCGCCATGCCTGCGGCGATAGGGATACGCTTTTCCAGATACGCTTCCACGCCGTCTTTGAGCGAATACTTTTTCTTTACGGCTGCGATGGCCTGACAGACAAGATTCTGTTCATTGACCGGAAGAAATCTAAGATTGGCGGAAAGTGTGACGGAATCACCGGAAGTCTTTTTAAGCTCCAGCCGGTCAAAAAGACCCACTGTCTGCATGATCATCCTTACCTCATGATACCCGTCATCTCTCCGCCGTACTACATCCAGCCCTAAATTTACTTTTCCATAAGCTTTCAGAACTACCTTTTTCATCTGTACTCCTCACTGTCTCCTGCCGCTGAAACTTAGTATTGTATACAGAACATTATAATATTGTTCCTATAAAAATGCAATCCTATTTATCAATTCCATTCAATTTCTTTGACTATTAACAGTTTATCACCTGGCTTTACTTCCTCAATGCCTTCATTTTGATCACGGATATCGTCAACGGTAGTAAAATAACGTTTTGCTATGGACCACAGAGTATCCCCGTCCTTCACGATATATCCGACGATTCCCGGGATCTTCTGCAGTTCTTCATAATCCAGAGGCTGCTCAGATACATTTGTCATAATCTTTTCCGCTTTTTTGTGGAAAGAGATGAAGTCAAATATAACATTTGCTTTGATCTCGATCTCATCCCCTTCCGTCGGAGTGGCGCTGATATGATCCAGCATAACATCCAGCTGATAATCGTCCTCTTTCATCAGACCATTAGCCTCGATAAAGTAAGAAAACGGTTCCATATATGAGCTGCTCATTACCGGGTTCTGGTCCTCGCTGGACAAAAACAGCACATCCGCCATCAGGACACCCTCCACCTGGAGCCCCTGCTCTTTGACTTCCACATCGTCTAAATTGCAGCTTCCTTTGACAGAAAGCACCTGCAAAAGCTTTCCCGGCTCCTGCTCGATGGAAAAACGCTTCGCCATCTTCATGGTAGCCTGATTTTTTCCGATCAGGGATTCAAAAGCAAAGTCTTTATATTCCGGCACCAGAGTCTTCTGCATCGTATAGCAGTCTCCCACGTAAGAAAGCACCTGATCTTCGTAGACTTTAATATCACACTCAAGAGTTGCGTCAACCGATACCACTCTCTCTTCTCCGTCCACATCCGGACGGATCTCCAGCTGATGGTTTCCAAGGGAAATGTGGATCTTGCCGATCATTCCCGGTGCACATTCATAGCACTCCAATTCTGTGTGCAGCGGGATCTCCCACCTGGCATACTGGACCGGAAGCTGTTCATCCTCTCCGAGATATAAAATAAACACATGCATATCACCCTGTATGTCGATGCTATGGTCTTTTAACTTTCCCTGTACATTCTCAAGCTCCACCTGGCTCCAGAGAATCTCATAGATGTTGGATTTGTTGGCCGGCAGAACCAGCTCCTCTTTCATTCTGGCAATGTCCTTTTTATTGACGATCAAGTCTGTCACCTGAACTTCCTTTTTCAGGGAAGATATCCCGTCACCAAGAACATCGATAATGCCTTCCTCTTTAATCTCCTCGTTGACATGGAGGGTCAGGGTCAGAAGTATTCTTATGCTCAGTTTCCTGGAATTGATCAGCACTGTGTTGATGTCATCAATGACATAAGAAACCTTCACATAATCTGTCGGCACAGCGCCGTCCATATGTATATACTCCTCAAAGGGGAGAACAAAATCCAGAGACTCTAAATAGGTCCTGGCGTCAATTGTCCCGTACAGGCCTGAAAAATGAAATTCTCCCTTGATCCGGATACGGTCCACCATCATCTCTGTCTCCTGCATGATCACCAGCCCTTTGGTCTGGATCATCTTCTCCACATCCGGCTTCGTATCAGGCACATTGCAGTCCTGGTCGATTGTTATTTGTACCTGCTTTCGTTCTTTTGCAACGATTCCATAAAAATCCTTTTTGTTAAAATCCATAAAAAATTCCTCCCTGTCTTGTATATACAAATATATTCAGACAGGAAGGAATCTATTCCTTCAAGATTAAAATTGTATCCGGTACAGTGTCAGCCTTCCAGCAGCATCATCCTGACATCTTTCGTGATCACGTCCTGATAACTGAAACTGACAGTTTTGCTTTTGGTGCTGCTGTCGTCTTCAATCTCTACCAAAAAAATGTTCGGATATGTCTCCGTAATGACTCCCTGTGATGTTACAAACTTGTGTCTACCTTTATTTGAGCTGATCTTGATTTTGCTGCCAATGCGCTCCTGAATTGACTTACGAATGCATTGAATATCCATCTGTGTCATTCTTTCACCCCATTCTATCTATACAGAACTCGTGACACTTTCTGTATACTGTGAACTTTATTGTATCATTATAACCGAATCCTGTCAAATCTATACATGGGATGTCCAGAATGTTACATATCCTGAGAATTTTTTTCCATATCTTCCGACGGCTGTTCCTGTGCAGGCTCATCCTCTGTCGTGGAGCTTGAGGCATCTTCCCTGGAATCTTCCTCTTCCTGTTCAGAATTTTCTTTCTTGGCATTGAAGATTTCCATAAACTCTTTTCCTGTGATCGTCTCTTTCTCGATCAGGAACTGTGCAGCCTCATCCAGTATGTCCATGTTGTCCCGGATCAGGTAAAGCGCCTTTTTATATGCATCTTTCAAAATTCCCATAACCACCTCGTCTACCTTTGCCGCGGTGGATTCCGCACAATTCATAACGGGACGTCCGTCCAGGTAACGGTTAGTAATGGATTCCAGGCCGATCAGGCCGAATTCTTCGGACATACCGTACTGTGTCACCATGGCTCTCGCGATGGCCGTGGCCCGTTCGATGTCATTGGACGCACCGGTTGTCACCGTGTGGAACTTGATCTCCTCGGCCGCACGGCCTCCAAAGAAGGATACCAGGTCTGCCAGCATCTCGTCTTTTTTATTCAGGTACTTCTCTTCCTCCGGCCTCTGCATCGTATATCCGAGGGCTCCCATCGTCCTTGGCACGATGGTGATCTTCTGCACCGGCTCAGACTCCTTCTGGAGAGCCATGACAAGCGCATGTCCCACCTCGTGGTATGCAACGATCTGTTTTTCTTCCTTGCCGAGGATACGGTCTTTCTTTTCTTTTCCGGCGATGACCACTTCCACAGCCTCAAACAGGTCTGACTGAGACACATACTCCCTTCCTGCTTTGACAGCAGCCAGGGCCGCTTCGTTGATCATATTGGCCAGATCCGATCCCACTGCCCCGGATGTAGCCAGGGCGATCTCTTCAAAGTCTACGCTCTCATCCATCTTAACGTCTTTGGAATGGACTTTTAAAGTCTCGATTCTTCCTTTCAGGTCCGGGCGCTCTACGATGACGCGCCTGTCAAAACGTCCCGGGCGCAGAAGTGCTTTATCCAGTACTTCCGGACGGTTGGTAGCAGCCAGAATGACAAGTCCTTTGGAAGTATCAAATCCATCCATTTCAGATAAAAGCTGGTTTAATGTCTGTTCACGCTCATCGTTTCCTCCACCCTGGATGCCCGTGTCACGGCTTTTTCCGATGGCATCGATTTCGTCTATAAATATAATACACGGAGCCATAGACTGGGCCTGCTTGAACAAGTCACGGACTCTGGACGCACCGACACCAACGAACATCTCCACGAAATCAGAACCGGACAGGGAGAAAAACGGAACATTCGCTTCTCCCGCCACTGCTTTGGCTAGCAAAGTCTTACCGGTACCCGGAGGTCCCACAAGAAGTGCTCCCTTGGGCAGTTTTGCACCGATCTTTAAATACTTGTCAGGGTGATGCAGAAAATCCACCATCTCGGTCAGGGACTCCTTGGCCTCCTGCTGTCCCGCAACGTCGGCAAAGGTGACGCCTGTCTTCTTCTCCACATAGACCTTGGCGTTGGACTTTCCTACGCCCATCATACCGCTCTTTCCGCGCATCATAAACATCAGCAGTCCAAAAATAATGATGGCAGGCAGAATGCTCACGAGAACACTCATGAGAACCTCAGATCCGTCCTTTGCCTTTGCCTGGTAATTTTCGATCCCTGCCTTCTCCAGCCGGTTGACCAGCTGATAATCAGGTACGGGAAGCTGGACTACTTTGTATGTAGTCTTATACAGCGGGTTCTCTGATTCTTTCGGAATAACGGTGATCACATCACTTTCGAACACAACCTTTTTAATTTCTTTTTTCTCTATCATCTTGACAAACTTGCCGTAGGAAATCTCGGTCTCTGTACCGTTTTTCCATTTGCCCACTACAAAGTTGAACAAGACAGCCACTAAAATAGATGTAATCAAAATCGATATGATCATCTGAATGGAATTCTTGTTATTTTTATCCGGTTTCTTCTGTCTATTATCCACGAATGCTTTTCCTCCTTCGATCTTCTCAAGCATTTATAGACTCCATTATATGGTTTCACTGCTTGAAAATCAATAAAACAATTCTAAAGTTTTTGTGACATATCACAAAAATACTACGTCTTTTTCATAATTCTGGCTCTTGATCACGATATATGGATATGAATATCCTTTTTCCTGCTGCCGCTTCGGAACTCCGATCAGGTTCGTGTCTATATAGACATGGCCTTCATCCATGGTCATCTTTTTCACCCGGACCTTATATCCGCTTCCTGTCTGTTTCCCATATCCGATCACATAGTACATTGTCTCTTTCATAGAATACGTAAAATGAAAAACTTTATCCTTCTGTTCATTAATTCGTGCCGCTAATTCTTTCGGCAAATTTTCTTTTTTGCAGACTGCATAGTCTACATTCTCTTTTGCGCCGTGCTTTTCCTGATTTAAGCATCCGACACACAAACAGCAGCTTACAGCCATCATGATAAAAACGATATATCTTTTCATAGCGCGCTCCGTTTTTTTATTAACTTATGAAAAAAGAAGCCCTCTCATGAATTCTTTTAAGAAAGTATCTCTTTGATCAGCGGCCCCGGCTCCTTCATCTCAGACTCAACCGTCACATTTTTCAGAAAATGCTCTTTTGCTTTTGCCAGTTTTTCTTTATCGTTGGCGTATATGACCGCCAGTCCTTCCCCTTTTCTTACTGCCTCTCCTTTTTTCTTCCGGAGCACCAACCCCACAAACGGATCGACCGCGCTTTCCTTCGTTTCTCTTCCTCCGCCCAGCAGGAGAGAACAGACTCCGATCTCCTGTGTGTTAAAAGCAGTGACAAAACCGTTTTTTACAGAGGGGATTTCTTCTATATAACCTGCCTTGCAGAAATTTTCCGGATATTCGATCCATGACGGATCTCCCCCCTGTGCCGTGACAAATTCCGTGAATTTATGCAGCGAGCTTCCGTCCGAGATCTTCTGTTTTAATATCTTTCGTGCCTCCTGCGGTGTTTCCGCTTTCTTTGCCATACAGAGCATCCGGGAGCCAAGCGTCAGCACAAGCTCCGTAAAATCTTCGGGACCTTCTCCCTTAAGTGTATCAATGGCCTCTTTTACCTCCAGCGCGTTGCCGACTGCTCTTCCCAAAGGCTGATCCATATCCGATATGACCGCTGCCATATTTTTTCCGGCAGTTTTCCCGATCCGGATCATAGCCTCCGAAAGCTTCCTGGCATCCTCAAAGTTTTTCATAAAAGCACCGCTGCCGCACTTCACATCCAGCAGTATGGCATCCGCGCCGGCCGCAAGCTTTTTGCTCATAATACTGCTGGCGATCAGCGAGATCTGATCTACGGTTGCCGTCACGTCACGAAGTGCATATAAAAGCTTATCCGCCGGTGCCAGGTCTTTTGTCTGTCCCATGATCGCTATACCCACAGATGCTACCTGTTCCATAAACCGCTCCTCTGTGAGCGCTGTCTGAAATCCCGGAATGCTTTCCAGTTTATCAATGGTTCCTCCTGTATGTCCCAGTCCTCTTCCCGACATTTTTGCAACAGGAACACCACAGGACGCCGCCAGCGGTCCCAGCGCAAGAGAGGTCTTATCCCCCACTCCTCCGGTGCTGTGTTTATCTGCTTTGATGCCCGGAATCCCTGACAGATCCAGCCGGTCTCCGCTCTCTGCCATGGCCATCGTGAGTTCAAAAGTCTCCTGTGTGTCCATTCCCCTGAAATACACTGCCATCATCATTGCCGACATCTGGTAATCCGGAATTTTTCCATGTAAATAGTTGTCTGTCATCCACCTGATTTCTTCTTTTGCAAGGGAATATCCATCTCTTTTTTTCAAGATCAGATCATACATTCTCATAGGGGCCGCCTCCTTTAAGCATACATTGCGTCCATTAATTGAATATTTTATCCTTATTGTACCATAATAATAACAGAGTATGTATTGACTTATATACTTATATCTGAGACAATAAAACAATAATAATTACTATTATAAAATTAGGAGGTTATGTGGAATGCCAAATTTAAAAGGAACGAAGACAGAACAGAACTTGATGGCTGCATATGCGGGGGAGTCACAGGCACGTACAAAATACGATTTTTATGCAAGCCAGGCAAAAAAGGACGGCTATGTGCAGTTCGGCAATATCTTTGCTGAAACCGCATTGAATGAAAAAGAACATGCAAAAATCTGGTTTAAACTACTGCATGACGGAATGCCTTCAACAGAAGTCAACTTAAAAGATGCTGCTGCGGGAGAAAATTTTGAATGGACGGATATGTATCCGACTTTTGCCAAAGAAGCAAAAGAAGAAGGTTTTGATGAAATCGCAGCCCTGTTTGAGATGGTTGCAGGCATCGAAAAACGCCATGACGAACGCTATCAGCAGCTTACAGAGAATATCGACAAAGGAATTGTTTACAGGAGAGATACAGAACAGGCATGGATCTGTACAAACTGCGGACATGTACATTACGGAACCGAGGCGCCTGAAGTATGTCCGGTCTGTGCACATCCGAAAAAATTCTTCCAGATTCATTCAGAAGACTATTAAAAAGAAACGGAGACAAAAAGCCGCGGCAGACTATGATGTTCTGCCGCGGCTTTTAAGTTAAAAATTAGCCTTGACAAGCGACCATCGGTCGCTATATAATAAAAGCGAAACAAGAAACGACCGATGGTCGCTATAAGGAGCTATCATAAATATGCCAAAAGGAATTATGCTTACACCAGAACAACAAGAAGAACGCCGAGAAGAAATAATCAGTGTTGCTTTGCAGCTCATAGAGAAAAATGGATTCCAAAAAACATCAATGAGGGAAATTGCGATTTTAGCAAACATGGGAAAGTCCAGTCTGTATGATTTTTTCAAAACGAAAGACGAGATTGTTGTATATGCAGTTGAGAAAGAAATAGAAGAAACAATTAAAAAGGTTCATAGGATTATTGCCGATGAATCCTCGCCGGAACAGTGTCTTAGAAAAATCATGCTGAATCATCTTGGAGTACCAAAGCAGTATCGAACGGTGCTGATGTGGTTAAATACAGAATCTGACTATTTAGAAGAAGATTATCGAAATCGGCTGAAAACTGCGCGTTACGCATATCAGGATATTATAAAATCTGTAATTGAAAATGGAGTGGAATCAGGCGTCTTCCGTAAGACGAATGCCGATCTTATGACGCGTTTGTTAATTAACTCCATTATATCAAGCATTTACACATCCCGACCATCAGCCAGTCCGGAGAAAATGCTTGATGAAACAATGGATATATTTCTACACGGAATTATGAATGATGGAGGTGAATTATTATGATTTATTATACTCTACCCTTGTTGCATAAACAGGCAACCCTTGAAATGGTCGGCGGAAAAGGTATGTCTTTATCAAAACTTTTGACAGCGGGTATCCCTGTGCCGGAGGGCTTTCATGTTACGACTACTTCATACAAGATTTTTGTTGAAAAGAACCATATTCAGCCTCACATTAATAAGTTGCTGGACGGTATTGACTCTAACAATACCAGCCAGCTTGAAAATGTATCTACGCAGATAGGGATGCTTTTCCATAATGGAGAAATGCCGCAGGAAGTATCAGATGCAATTAAAACCGCATATGCCGGATTGGGAAATATAGCGGTGGCTGTCCGTTCCTCCGCAACCGCCGAGGATTTGCCCGACGCTTCTTTTGCAGGCCAGCAGGAAACCTATCTTAACATACAAGGTGAGAATGAAGTTCTTGACGCTGTAAAGAGGTGCTGGGCTTCCCTATGGACAGCTCGCGCTATTGCTTACCGCGTGAAGAATGATATAAAGCAGGAAATTGTCGCACTTGCTGTTGTAGTACAAAAGCTTGCGTTTTCCGATGCGTCCGGCGTTATGTTTACGCTAAACCCCATCAATGGCAGACGTAGCGAAATGATTGTTAACGCCGCGTGGGGACTTGGCGAATCGGTGGTTTCTAGCTTAGTCACCCCTGATACAATCGTTGTAGATAAAAATGCTGAACGAATTGTATCGTATGAAGTAGCAAACAAAGAGATTATGACAGTCCGCAACTCAGATGGAACAGAAGAAATCCCAACTCCTGAACAGTTGAGGAAAAAACATGCTCTTACTCGCAATCAAGTTATGCGATTGACACAGCTTGGAAAAAAAATTGAGAAGTATTATGAAATGCCTATGGATGTAGAGTGGGCACTGGAAAAAGATAAGTTGTATATTGTTCAGGCTCGCCCCATTACTGTCCTACCGCCGGAATGGACATTACCGGAAAAGGATGTTATATATACAAAAGGCAGTCTAGCGGAACACTTGCCAAATCCTGTTACGCCTTTGTTCGCCACACTTGGGCTTGAAATAGTCAACCGTGCGTCGGCGCTTTTATGGGTAGATATGTTTGGTAAAAGTGCGAAAAAGCTACTGCCAGAAAACGGAGCATATACGATTATTAACGGATATGTTTATCTTTCCGCTAATTCAAAGCCACTTTTGATTGCTGTCAAATCCCTTTCACCCCGTTCTTTACGCCGTGCGCTCACGAACAGTGTTGCACGCTGGGAAACAGCACGAAAAGAATTTGAGGATGTGATTAAACAATGGGAAGAAAAGCCCCTGCATACGCTGAATGCCCATCAAATAATGGAGGGGATTCAGACTGTATTTTATGCCGCTTGTATTTATTTTACAAGAATTCAGCTTACATTGCCAGCCGCCTCTATCAGCGAAACATTGTTTACAAAATTTTTTCAGGGAGCGGCTCGTCGCGCTGGTATGACAGATATTTCTGTTTTCCTGCTTGGATTTGATACGATTGCTCTGCAAGCCGAAAAGAACCTGTGGAGTCTCTCGGAATGGGTTAAGCAAAATAATACTCTCAACCTTTATCTGCAAAGTAATCCAACAGCAAAGATAGCGGAAAATTTTATGTCCTCAGTTCCGCCTGACGAAGTTTCGCTGGAAGTATGGATAGAATGGAAAAATCGAATCAATCAGTATTTTAAAGAGTTTGGTCGTACCGCTTATGAATTTGATTTTGCATATTCCACACCGCAGGAAACACTTACACCAACCTTTGAATCCATAAAAACCTTTGTAGAAGGCAAAGGTGAAAGTCCTTTTTTACGTCAATCCAAATTTGAAAAGCATAGGAAACAGGCAGAAGAAGAAATTTTACAACATATAGGTAGCTCACGCAAAAAACTGTTTTTGAAGTTGCTCCATTGGGCGCAGGAAACTGCTCCTATGCGTGAAAATGCTATTTATTGCATGGGAATGGGGCATCCTCTGATTCGCCAGATGTTTCATGAAATTTCGGCACGCCTTATACGTGGCGGAGCTACTTCGCATATAGATGATATTTATTGGCTCACAAAATTGGAATTGGAAAAACTCATAGTACAGTTAGACAAAAATATACCTTTATCCGATAGAAGAAATTCGATACTTGAGCGAAAAGCGGAACTCAAAAAGTATCAGGGCTATGTGCCACCAGCTCAGTTACCTGAGAAGAAAGTAAAAAGCATATCACATGCACCACAGAAACAAAAAGATGGAAAAACCGTGTTGAGGGGTATAGGAACCAGTTCTGGTGTCGTGACAGCTCGTGCCTGCGTACTAAATAGTCCGGCAGATTTTAAAAATTTCCAGCCAGGAAGTGTTTTGGTTGCCGTTACTACAACTCCGGCTTGGACACCCTTATTTGCCTCTGCAAGTGGAATTGTAACGGATATTGGAGGTCCTCTCAGTCATTCAAGTATTGTTGCACGGGAATGTGGTATCCCTGCCGTTATGGCGACACACACAGCCACGAGAAGTATTAAAAATGGACAAATGATAACGGTGGACGGCTCGGAGGGGACGGTGACGATTGATGAATAAAAAACCGATTTTCGCTTTAAATCTTGCTACTTTGGTGATTGCGTTAGGATATAGCTTAATTCTTCCGGTCATGCCATTTTACATGGAAAATCTAGGTGCTGGCGGTCGTGAGCTTGGATGGCTCACTGCCGTATATGCTCTGGCACAAACAGTATGCGCACCTTTTTGGGGTGCACTGTCCGACCGAATTGGTAGAAAGCCGATTATCAGCATTGGTATTATAGGATATTCCATCAGTTTGTTCCTGTTCGGTTTGGCTTCATCCTTTTGGACACTATTTATAGCTCGCAGTTTATCGGGTATTTTGTCATCTGCTACGTCCGTTGCATCTTTGGCATATGTTGGAGATTCCAGCTCGGAGGAAGAAAGAAGCAAGAATATGAGTCAACTTGGAGCTTCAATGAGCGTTGGCGTAATGATGGGACCATTATTGGGAGGCATTCTTGCAGGCTATTCGCTTGCGCTCCCATTTTTTACAGGAGCCGGCATTTCATTTATTGCCTTTCTGCTAATTCTAACACTTTTGCCAGAGTCAATTGAGCGTTCAGGACAGACGAAAAAAAGAAAACCCTTTGATTTTTCAGACCTGAAAAGTATAATTTTTGGCTCAGCAGGAATGGTTTTGATACTTATTTTCGTCGTGCATTTCTGTCAAACAGGCTTGCAAGGAATTACGGGGCTGTATGTCGTAGATAAGTTTGGATTTTCCACTAAGCAAGTTGGTGTTATTTGGATGGCTCTAGCAGGTATTTTGATTGTAGTACAAGGCTTTTTGACTGGTCCTTTAGCAAAAAAAATTGGTGAGAAGCGACTAATACTGATAGGTATGTTTTGCAAAGCCTTAGTAGCATTTGCCATGGTATTGACAACTGGGTTTGTTAGTGTGTTGGTGGTTTTTGGCTTATTTGCGGTATCTTCTGCTATTACAGTACCCACATTAAACGCAACCCTTTCAAAAACTGACAATCAGCATAAAGGAACACTGATGGGATTTGCCAGTACCGCCGGAAATCTTAGCAAAGTTATTGCTCCTTTATTAACTGGGTATCTGTATGAAAGCAATATTGAATTACCATATATAACCACGGGAGGGATAGCTTTAACCGGAGTGGTTATCTGCTATATCTGGATAAAAAATCAAAAGAACAAATGATGGAAGAGGACGTTTATATGGAGGTTATACACAGTAACTAATCTGGTATAGAAATTCAATTGAGGCTTTTCTGCTTTATTAAAGTCTTGCTACTACTTAAACCTATAAAAAGAACTGTCAGCCTCCGAAATATTTTTCCTCATTTTTTCATACTTATGCTCTTCCCCTCTATGTAATAAAAAGCACACAGGAACTATAAATTCCTATGTGCTTTTTATACTTATTTTTTCTTCACGGATAAAATCTGCATGTTTGCCTGGCCTTCTAAGGCTCCATAAGTAAAGGAGATCTTTGTGCCCGGTTCCATGTCATTTAAAGCGTCCATGACCTTCTCATCCTCTATGATGAACGTCTTGTATTCCCCGCTGGACATCTTTACTTCCACTGAATTACTGTCGCCGAAACCATTGTATACTCCAGTTGCACTTATCGGTTTCTTCTGCTCATCCTTTTTGTCTGCGATCGTAGCTTCAGTTGTGGATTTCGCAGCTTCAGTGGTTGCTTCGGTCTCCTCAGTAGCTACCGTGGACACTTCCTCGCTGGCGGTTGTCTCCTCTGTTTCAGCCGTTGTGGCTTCTGTGGAACCCTCGGAGCTTGGGCTCTTCTTTCCACATGCCATCAGGCCAACAGCCCCGATCATCAGCATACATGTTATAAATAAATATTTTTTTCTCATATTTTTGTTCCTCCAATTGTACTTCTGTAACATTTGTAACATTTAGATTAGTACCAGTATACCTCATTTTTTTCCGAATTACAAGACGATATCATATCCGGCACCCCGGGCACATACAATTAGAGGTAGAACTTTGAGGAGGGCATATTGTGAACGACAAATACAAAATACTTTTAGATCAATATGATCTGCATATTGATTATTTAAAAAGAGGCCGCGGCGAGATCATCTGCGGCACTGATCAGGGGTTATTTGCCCTGTCTGCTACGAAACTGTCCGAAGAACGTCTGGCTGTCGAACATCAGTGGAAAGAAGAATTGATTGACCAGGGATTTACAAAAATTGACCAATATATCGTAAACAAAGAACATGAATTTATTTCTTATGATAAATACTATGAGCCTTTTGTTATGAGAAGGACTTTCAATGGTACAGAATGCAATATCCACTCTCCTTCCGATCTGTCTTCCGCCTGCAGGAATCTTGCCTCTTTCCATCGCGCGTCAGGCAGAATTCCCTACCATGCGGACTACGGGACGCCTCATTTCTCCCTGACAAAGAGCTATCATCAGCGGAGACGGGAGCTTAAAAGTATTTGGAAATATATCGGGAGCAGAAAGAACAAAGGAGACTTCGAGTATCTTTTTTTGCAGGAGATTCAGCCTTTTTGGAAACAGCTTGAGGATTCCAGCGCGAAAATGGAAAAACTTACAGGGTTAAGGGAAGGCTGGTGCCACGGTTCCTACAACCATCATAATGTGCTGATAGGACCCCATGGGACTGCCACACTTCACTTTGAACATTTTTATTATGGCTATCCTCTGACCGATCTGTATTATTTTATCCGAAAGGCTCTGGAAAAAAATGATTATCAGTTCAGTATCTGTGAGACTATGCTGAAAGGCTACAATAAAGTTCAGCGCCTCACAATGAATGATTATTCTTTTTTGTATGTGCTTTTTTTATACCCGGAAAAGCTTTGGAAAATCTCAAATCAATACATGAATCATAAAAAACACTGGGTATCTCCAAGATATCTCAATAAGCTTCAGGATATTGTTGATTTAAAAGAAAAAAGAGAGAAATTTCTTTTACAATATCACAACTTTTATAATGTTTTTTAGGCCCAAATAAGTTATAATAAAACATAAGGAAAAACGTAAAGGAGGAGCACTACTATGAACTATCAGGAAACATATCAGGAATGGCTTAACAATCCATATTTTGATGAAGCTACAAAAGAGGAACTTAAGAACATTCAGGATGATGACAACGAGATCAAAGAGCGGTTTTACTCTGACCTGGCTTTTGGAACAGCAGGCCTTCGCGGGATCATCGGCGCCGGCATCAACCGTATGAATATCTATGTTGTCCGCAAGGCGACTCAGGGACTCGCAGACTATATCCTGGAACAGGGCACGGACAAAAAGCGCGTTACCATTGCTTTTGACTCCCGGCATATGTCTCCGGAATTTGCTGACGAAGCAGCCCTGTGCCTGGCAGCAAACGGCATCAAAGCATATATTTTTGAATCACTTCGTCCGACTCCGGAATTGTCCTTTGCAGTCCGTTACTATAACTGCATTGCAGGAATCAATATTACCGCCAGCCACAATCCTCCGGAATATAACGGCTATAAAGTATACTGGGAGGACGGTGCCCAGTTTACGCCGCCTCACGACAAAGGGGTAACCGCCAAGGTAAACGCCATCACAGATATTTCCAAGGTTAAGACAATGTCCAGGGAGGAGGCGATCAGAGCTGGATTATATGAAGTAATCGGCTCCGAAGTCGACGATGCATACATCACCGAAGTAGAAAAGCAAGTACATAATCAGGATGCGATCGACCAGATGGCATCAAAATTAAAAATTGTCTATACTCCTCTGCACGGAACAGGAAATCTCCCTGTCCGCCGCGTATTAAAGGATTTAGGCTTCCAGAATGTCTATGTAGTGCCGGAGCAGGAACTGCCCGACGGGGCTTTCCCAACCGTAAGCTATCCAAACCCGGAATCCAAAGAGGCATTTGAACTTGGCCTGAAGCTTGCCAAAGAAAAGGATGCCGACCTTGTATTGGCAACAGACCCTGATGCCGACCGCCTCGGAGTCTATGTGAAAGATTCAAAGACCGGAGAATATATCGCACTGACCGGCAATATGTCCGGTTCTCTTCTGTGTGAATATGTTTTAAGCCAGAAGAAAGCCATGAACGGATCTCTCCCGGATGACGGAGCCGTTGTAAAATCTATTGTCACAACCAACCTGGTGGACGCAGTGGCCGAGGGCTACGGCGTAAACCTGATCGAAGTGCTCACAGGCTTCAAATTCATCGGACAGCAGATGCTGAACTTTGAAAATACGGGCAAAGGAACTTACCTGTTCGGTCTGGAAGAAAGCTACGGCTGCCTGATCGGAACTTATGCAAGGGATAAGGATGCGGTATCCGCAACCGTAGCCCTCTGTGAAGCTGCCGCATATTATATGACCCAGGGCAAGACCTTGTGGGATACAATGACCGACATGTATGAGAAGTACGGCTATTATCTGGATAAAGTCAAAGCCCTTGAATTTGCAGGGCTGGACGGAGCTGAAAAGATCCAGAATATGCTCAAGTCTCTGAGAGAGAATCCGCCGAAAGAAATCGGAGGACTCAAGGTATTAAAATCCCGGGATTACCAGAACGACACGATCACTGATCTTACCACCGGTGAGACAGTTCCAACCGGTCTTCCATCTTCTAACGTGCTCTACTACGAACTGGAAAACAACGCATGGCTTTGCGTGCGTCCTTCCGGAACAGAGCCTAAGATCAAGTTCTACTATGGAGTGAAAGGTTCCTCCATGGAAGATGCAGAGGCCATCGGTGACAAGATCGAGACCTGGGTAGGACAGTTTTCTTAATCATTAAACTATGACGGAAAAGACGGATCAGGAGGATGCCTGCTCCGTCTTTTTTCTGCCCTGTTTATGTGATAAAATAAATGTAATAAAACTTCTACACAAGCATTGCAGACAGTGGGTTGATTATGGGCGGATATCAGATAAAAGACAGCAGGCCACCGATGTGGAGACGTATATTCATTCCTGACTGTATTTCATTTTCCGGTCTCCATGAAATTATACAGGCGGCATTCCAGAAATCCGGACGGTGTCTATTCCGTTTCGGAATCCCTGCGCACCGTCAAAGGATTTCCGATAACTCTCTGCCGATCGATCCTTACATGAAAGAAAAGCAATTCATTGATTACACATATATTTTAAAGGGAAAGATAGATTTCCTGTCAGGTGCCCGGATGGAAGATCTCAATCTCTCTCTGAATACATCTTAAAACCCGGCGCCATGAATACAGAAAATTTCAGGAAACGCAGAGAACTGACATGGAAACAGATCCAGTACTGCTACTACTGTGTCCGTATTTACGGAGCCGCGCCGCTTGAGCATATCGCCGAACTGTACAACGAGTATGAGCAGGCAGATACCTTTGCCGGGAAGATGATGGGTCTGTACGCAGACACCCGTCTGTTCATAGCTTCCGGCCATACCCCGGCAGAACTGGAGCATATGGAACACCGGGAAAATTCCTGAAACCATTCACCTTTTTATGATTACAAATGTTTCTATACTAGAAGGTATCATGGAAATTACAAAACTTTTTCCCCTGAATATCATATCATTGGCCACAAACTCTCAAAAACGTGATATTTACATATTCAGGCATATACTTTCTGTCAAAAAAAGACCCTGCCCTTTAAAGGCAAGGTCTTTTTTCTGTTATTTGGTTGTGCTGCCGAATCCGCCGTTGCGGACTTCCTTTGCATCATCGTCTATGGTCACACCATATTCCATAAAAATGCCCTGTACGATCCCGGTTCCCGCTTCTACTCTGACAACCTTTCCTTCATTAGAATCGTTGGTGAGCTTTACAAAGATATGTCCCTCGTTGTCTGAATAAAAGTAATCACTGTCAATGATCCCTACCGTATTGTTCATCTGAAGGCGGAACTTAAACCCAAGGCCGCTGCGCGGAAACAGGTTCAGTACCCAGTTTTGCTCCATATACACACGGATGCCTGTCGGGATCTTGATCGTCTCACCCGGTTTGAGTTCAAAATCAACCGGACTGTAAAAATCGTACCCGGCGGAACCTCTGGTAGCCCTTCTGGGAAGCTCAATGCCGTCAAAAATCTGTCTCACTTCATCCTCGGAGGTACCTTCAAAGGTATCCTGCCAGCTTTCTAAAAACTGTCCAAAACTTACTTTATGGAACTGTGCAATCTTTTTCATTTGTTCTCCTATAATCTCTTTAATAAGTCTTCTCTTCTGTCTTCAAATCCAGGTTTTCCAAGCAGGGCAAACATATTTTTCTTGTATGCTTCCACTCCCGGCTGGTCGAATGGATTCACGCAGTTTAAGTAACCGCTCATACCGCACGCAGACTCAAATGTGTAGAACAGCTGCGCAAGATGGTATGCATCCATCTTAGGAATATCAAATCTTAAGTTCGGAACGCCTCCGTCCACATGAGCTAAGATAGTTCCCTTCATAGCGTTCTGGTTTACGAAGTTCATAGACTTGCCTGCCAGATAATTTAATCCATCCAGATCGTTTTCTTCTGCTTCGAGCACAATATCTAATTCCGGTTCTTCCACGTTCAGCACGGTCTCAAAGTGGTTGGAAGATCCGTCCTGGATGAACTGTCCTAAAGAATGAAGGTCTGTGGAGAAGTCAACGGATGCAGGGAAGATACCTTTTCCGTCTTTTCCTTCGCTTTCTCCGTATAACTGTTTCCACCACTCAGAGATAAAGTGGAGGTTCGGCTCGTAGTTTGCAAGTATCTCCATGCCCTTTCCTCTGCGCATGAGAATGTTTCGGATCGCAGCATACAGCATAGCCGGATTTTCCTTAAACGGCGCGTTAAGGAACATTTCTCTTCCGTCCTGGAATCCTTTTACGAACTCATCAATATCAATTCCCGCAGCTGCGATCGGAAGGAGTCCTACGGCTGTCAGGACTGTAAAGCGTCCTCCTACATCATCCGGCACAACGAAGGTCTCGTATCCCTCGTCTGTGGCAAGTGTCTTCAATGCCCCCCTTGCCTTGTCTGTGGTAGCGTAGATGCGCTTGTTTGCTTCTTCTTTTCCGTATTTGTCTTTGAGAAGTTTTTTGAAGATACGGAATGCAATTCCGGGTTCTGTCGTCGTTCCTGATTTGGAGATAACATTTACAGAGAAATCTCTGTCTCCGATCACGTCGATCAGCTGTTTTACATATGTACCGCTGATATTATGTCCGGCAAAATATACTTCCGGAGCTTTTCTCACTTCTTTGTCCAGCTTGTTGTTAAAGTTGTTGGACAGCCCTTCGATCACGGCTCTGGAACCAAGGTAGGATCCTCCGATACCAATGACAACCAATACATCGGAATCGCTCTTAATCTTGTCAGCAGCTTTTTTGATTCTCACAAACTCTTCTTTATCATAATCCACAGGAAGATCTATCCATCCTAAGAAGTCATTTCCCGGGCCTTTTCTTGACAGCAAATACTCTTTCGCATCCGAAACCTGCTTCTCGATCATATCGATCTCATGGTCCCTGATAAAATCTTTTGCGTTGCTGTAATCAAACTTAATTTTTCCCATGTCTTTCTCCTTTACTGTTGTCTCTCTTGTTTAAATGCGTTATCTATATTTTAACAAATAACACCCTTCTATTCAATAGTCCGGGAGCTTTTTCAGCGACCGGAATTCAAATCCTTTTGCCCTCATATTCTTGATAACGGTCTCCAGTGCTTCCGCGTTAGACTGGGATACATTGTGCATCAGCGGAATGGCTCCATTGTGGTAATTTTCTTCAAAATGCTGGACCACATAGTCTTTGCCCGGCTGGCTGTTCACATTAAAATCCACATATGCCATACTCCAGAAAACTGTCTTATATCCGAGCTTCTTTGTCAGCGCCAATGTATGTTCGCTGTATTCTCCCATAGGCGGGCGCATAAACATATCCATATCATAACCGGTTGCTTTTTTGCAGTATTCCGCACAGTCAATGAGTTCCTGCTTATTGTCCCTGTCTGAGACCGTCGGCATGCTCTTATGGTGGACCGTATGATTTCCCACCACATGTCCCTCTTTCTTCATTCTCTTTACTAAATCCGGATTTTCCCGGATGAAAGGCTTTGTCACAAAAAATGCCGCCGGCACTTTCTCTTTCTTCAATACATCCAAAATTTTGGGAGTAAAACCATTTTCGTATCCGCAGTCAAAGGTCAGATACATCACTTTCTTATTTTTCGCCTTCGTATCCACCGAGTATGCATCATATTTGGACAGATCCACATTCTGTGAAAATTCCGGCTGCTGATGTTCTTTATTTCGTTTCAGCCACCATCCTTCTTTTGTATTGCTTCCCTGGCTGATCACTTTCGTAGTCTCCACCTGTGCCTCTTCCTTTTGGCAGCCGGCGAGACCAAGCATGCAAATGATACAGAATAATAAAAAAACTTTCCTCATGTTTTGATTTCCTGCTTTTTTATTATTCTATTATGTATACATTAGATTTATAATCCATTTATAAAATCTTTCACCGCCTGCATTTCCTCATCAGTCAGTTCAAATTCTCTGGATGCGGCAGCTTCCTGCCAGTGTCTTTCTATTTTTTTTGCCTCTTTCTTTTCTTCCTTTACCTGCTCCTTTTCTTTCTGCTTCTCCTTCTGCTTTGCCTGTTCTTCTTTTTCCTGTTTTTTCACTGATTTCAGATAGCGGTTAGGGAGGATATTTTCGAGGAAATGGATCAGATTGGCCCTGACGAGCTGTTTTCTGCCATCAAAGGTGATCAGCCTGTCCACAAACACGAGAAACAATCCGGCCGACAGGCTTAAAAACAGACTCTCTGCCACAACACTTAAATCGGCTCCTTCTATGTACCCCCAGACTGTGCCAAGACAACCCATGAAAAAACTCAGGACAGCACACAGCCCGGTGATCTGTTCCATAATCTCGGAAGACACTCCGGCTATCTTGTGATTTTTCATATACTTGTCCACAACACAGGGAATGTTGTTCAGGTTTGCTTCCAGCTGATAGTAACTTTCAAACTTTTTTTTCAGCACTCCCATCCACTGTTTCTTATTCCCGTCCATCTCATAAGAATCTCTCAAAAGCCTGCGGTAATTTCTCCAGACAATAAGCTTTGACAAGACACCTGCTGCCATGACTGCAATCAGTCCCGGTAAAAAAAATGCGTTTTTTAATACATCCATGATATTTCTCCTTCTTCCTTTATGATTCTTATATTATAGAATCACAAAGAGGGGAATACACGGATTATTGCCTTACAAAGTTTGACGCTTCTTTGTCTAAAATACCGTGAATGAGTCTAATTATATGCTTTATTGCAGCTTCCTCAAATTCGCTGTAATTTACTGTTGCTGTGTCGTCGCACTTGTCGGAGATGGCTCTTAAAATCACAAAGGGTACGTCATTTAAGTATGCTGTCTGGGCCATGGCCGCCCCTTCCATCTCCGCACAGTACCCGCCAAAATTTTCGATCAGCCAGTGTTTCTTTTCGTCGCTGGAGATAAACTGGTCGCCGCTTAAAACCCGCCCGGTAAAGCATTGGATATCCGGATTGGCCTTTTTGCAGGCTTCCTCCGCCTCTTTTATCAGTGCGGCATCCGCCTGGAACACAGAACACTCCATACGCGGGATCTCTCCCAGCTGATAACCAAAGCCCACAGCATCCATATCGTGCTGTACAGCATCGCTTGAGATCACGATATCCCCGATCTCAATATCCTTGTACAGGCCGCCTGCGACACCGGTATTGATCAGTTTTTCCACACCAAAGCTGTCGATCAGTATCTGCGCGCAAACAGCCATGTTTACTTTTCCAATACCGCTCATAACAACAACCGTGTCATTTCCCCAGAGCCTTCCCTCATAAAAATCCATGGAGGCTTTTGTCTTCTTTTTTACATTCTCCATAGAAGAGATCAGGGATTCCACCTCTTCTTGCATTGCCCCGATAATTCCTATTCTCATAAATCATTCTCCTTTTTACTGTCATTATTTCCGTCTGATAAAAATTATAACACAGCTTCCCCATCTATGTATTCTCCGATTTTTGTGATATAATACGGATTACCCATTTGGTATACAATAAAAACATCAGGAGGTAACTACGATGGTTTACAAAACAAAAGGCGTCTGCAGCAGCGCTATTGAATTTGAGATAGAAGACGATATAATAAAAGACATACAGTTCCGGGGAGGCTGCCAGGGAAATACCACAGGCGTGGCAGCCCTTGTAAAAGGAATGTCAGTAGACGAGGTGATCGAACGGCTTTCAGGCATCCAATGCGGTTTCCGCGGTACCTCATGTCCTGACCAGCTTTCGAAAGCTTTAAAGGAATATAAAGAGACTCATTGACATCTGTTTAATTGATGGAGGTATTATGAAACGAATCGTATTGACCGGAGGGGGTACTGCCGGACATGTCACTCCGAATATGGCATTGGTACCTGCACTGGAGAAAGAGGGATATCAAATCAGCTATATAGGCTCCAAAGAGGGGATGGAAAAGAAGCTGATCGAAGACATTGGTCTTCCCTACTACGGTATTTCCTCCGGTAAGCTCAGAAGATATTTTGATGTGAAGAACTTTACGGATCCCTTTCGGGTCATGAAGGGTTATTTTGACGCTAAGAAAATATTAAAGCAGTTGAAACCCAATGTCGTGTTTTCCAAAGGCGGATTTGTCACCGTTCCTGTTGTCATGGCGGCTAAGCATCTGCGGATCCCTGTCATCATCCATGAATCTGACATGACACCGGGTCTTGCAAATAAATTAAGCATTCCAAGTGCCAATAAGGTTTGCTGCAATTTTCCGGAAACCGTAAAACATCTCCCAGAAGGAAAAGCTGTACTTACTGGATCACCGATTAGAGAAGAGTTGTTTACCGGTTCTAAGGAAAAAGGCCTTAAGCTTTGCGACTTTACATCTTCAAAACCTGTACTGCTGATCATCGGAGGAAGCCTTGGTTCCGTTGCCATCAACAATGCGGTCAGGGAAAATATTGATGAGCTGTTGGAGGATTTTCAGATCATCCATATCTGCGGGAAGAATAACCTGGAATCCATGCTTGCGGGCAAAAGCGGCTACCGCCAGTTTGAGTACGTGAAAAAGGAACTGAAGCATCTCTTTGCCTGTGCAGACGTTATCATCTCCAGGGCAGGGGCCAACGCCATCTGTGAGCTCCTGGCCCTCAGGAAGCCGAATATCCTGATCCCTCTGGGATTAAACGCCAGCCGGGGAGACCAGATCTTAAACGCCCAGTCATTCCAGCGGCAAGGCTACAGCTATGTACTGAACGAGGAGGAGGTCACCTCTAAGTCCCTGCTGAACGCAGTGCACGAGGTTTATGACAACCGGGCAAGCTATGTGAACGCTATGAATCAGAGTGAGCTTTCCGATCCCATCGGAACCATAGTTAAGCTGGCCAACGAGCTCGCAAGAAAATAGACGGATCAACCAAGTATTCCATGCAATAAAATAGTCAGGCCCTTTAAAATGAGATGAAGGGCTTGACTATTTTTATTCGTAATTATTTTACCTGTTGAACTGTTTACTTCACGATGCTCTCAAGCTGGGGCAGGATTTCATCTTCCGGATGGCTGCAGCCGTGCTGTCCGATACAAATAGACGGCTTGGTCTTTCCGTGGTAATCACTTCCGCAGGTCACGAACAGTTCATACTTTCCGGCCTCATGGCTGAAAAACATAGCATCCTCCGGTGAGTGATAGCTGCTGAAGGCTTCCACCCCGTCAATGCCGGAAACGGCGATCTCTTTCCAGAGTTCCATGTGGTCCTTTAAGTTTACTCCCGGATGCGCCAGCACTGCCTTTCCCCCGCTTTCATGGATCTCAGTGATCACCTCTTCCATAGAGGGGAACTTTATACCCACATGACAGGGTTTTCCCTGGGAGTAATAATCCCAGTAAAAATTCACGTAGGGATTGCTGCTTCTGTCTCCTCCCGGACGGTAAGGCAGGAGCAGCTCATGTTCCTTATATTCCGGTTTATTTAATAGAACTTCCGCAAACATCTCCCCTGTCCACCGGTTTTTCCAAAACATAGTTTCCGTCAGGGCTTCCATGTCTTTCTCCGACACATCAAATCCTAATTTTCTCGTCCCCTCAAGCATCTTAACCGATGCTTCACCGCTCTGCTCTGATATATTGTCCTCGATCTTTTGAAAAGCCGCGTCCCTTTCATCTATTCCATACCCAAGAACATGCAGGTTAACCCCTTGAAAGGTGCAGTCGATCTCTATCCCTGAGATAAAATGAATCCCCTCTTTCTGGGCTGCCTTTCTTCCTTTCTCCACGGCCCGGACACAGTTATGGTCCGCAATGGCCATATACCGGATGCCCTTTTCCTTGCATTTTTGCACTAATTCTTCCGGCTGAAACTCCCCGTCATCACTGTAATAAGAATGCATATGTAAATCTATCATAAAAACCCATACCTCCTGTATATCTGTACACCAGTCACCTTAATATATAAATACCGTCTTTTGCCGATTGAAACAATATAAATTTGGACCTATAATATAAAAAAAGCGACAAAAAGGAGGAATCTCTATGCCTTTGCAGGATTGTACAATCTATACTGACCAGGACAGGCGGGAAGTGCGGCCCCACGGAACCATCGAATTCCCATGTGCCGGCTATGACTCTGTCTATTCTGTTGACAGCGTCAGCAGGATCCCTTGGCACTGGCATGAAGAACTGGAAGTCATCTATCTGTACTCCGGGACTTTAGAGATCAGGGTTCCCGGCAGATCCCTGCGCATGAATGCAGGAGACAGCCTGATGATCAATTCTAATATCCTTCATGAGGCTGAAACCTCCGGCACCTGCCGGCTTCATTCTCTTGTATTTCATCCGGATTTCATATGCGGCTCTGAAAGCTCTGTTTTCTATATAAAGTATATCCAGCCGCTCATCAGCTCCTGTGCCATAGACTGCCTGCAGTTTTCTCCTGTAGACGATACTGTGCCGGAATCCACGCAGTGCATCTTAAAGGCTTTCGAGGCCTTTTCTGAAGGTTCACAGGGCCATGAATTTACAGTCAGGGAACAGCTCTCCCACCTTTGTTTTCTTCTGTATCAAGGCCATGAATCTGTGATCTCAGAAACCACGGCGAGGCCGGACCAGGATTCCTGCCGCATCAAAACAATGATTCATATGATTGAGGAGCGGTTTGCGGAACCATTAAAGCTGTATGACATCGCAAAGTCCGCCAATATCGGTGAAAGGGAATGTTTACGGTGCTTTCGACGGACGCTGGGGATCCCGCCCATGCAGTATCTGATCCGCTACCGCCTGTTAAAAGGCGCCCTTATGCTCACCAAGACCAGCCAGAGCATCTCGGAGATCTCCATGGGATGCGGTTTCGACAGCCCCAGCAACTTCTCCCGGATGTTTAAGAGGACTTACCAGTGCTCGCCCCGTGAATACCGGAACCGTAATAAATCAGAAAAGCCTGCTGTTCATTTATAGCTGACCCTGAAGTTCCCGTTCTGTCAGTTCCTCCATGATCGTTTCATATTTTTTGTCCAGTTTGTACAGGACAAGTGTTATGATGACTACGACCCATACAATGATCGGTCCCGTTTTATAAATGTTTATGATCATATCAATGGCCGACTGGGGCTGGGTGACTGCTCCTGCCGCAGAGCTCAGATAGCCTGCCAGTGAGAGAAGTCCCGTCATGATGGCTGAGGCCAGGCCGGAACCGATCTTTGTTCCCACCGACCCGCCGGCAAATATCAGGCTCTCCTGGCGGATATGGTGCTTCCACTGTCCGAATTCCACCACATCGCCCAGCATGCCAAAGACAATGGCATTTAACGGCGATAATCCGATACCCCTGATGATACAGCACAAAAGCATCCATTGAAAACTATAGGGATTGGCAAAGAACACAAGCTGTCCGGCCAGCGCTAACACCGCCCCCGCAAGCGCCATATTCCTCTTGCCGAAGTGTTTCAGCAGGATAGGGCATACGATACACGTGGATGCCACGATGGTCAGAGTTTCCGTCAGATACAGTGTACTGTACATCCATGTATCGTTGTGGAATATGTACTTGCAGTAATATGGCAGAATGGTCCCTGTCACACCGTAGATCACATTCTGCATCATCCAGAGGACCAATACGGCCCAAAAATACTGATTGGTCACTAAAAGCTTTAATGCCTTGAGCGCAGGTATCTTTTCCTGCTTCTCACGGGCTTCGATCTTTACGGTCTCCTGGCAGTTGGCAAAACAGATGATTAAAAGGACCATGGCGATCACAGCCCATATGCCCATGACGATCACCCATGAGGACTGGGTATCCCCGAACAGCTTTACTAACGGCATGGTGCAGGTTACTGCCAGGATACGCCCGAACGGTGACATTCCCATTCTCACGATACTGAGCATGCTCCGCTCCTCAGAACTTCTGGACATCATAGCAGATAGGCTTCCGTAGGGCAGATTGATGGCCGTATAACAGATGGTCGTACAACAATTATACGTCACAAACATATACAGAAACTGCAGAAAGTTTGTCGTGTGGGGCACTGTGAATAACAGCACGGCTGAGACGGCATACGGTGCCGCCATCCACAGGATCCACGGCCTTGATTTCCCCCATTTGGAGTTGGTTCGTTCCACAATAAATCCCATGATAACGTCAGAGAATCCGTCAAATACTCTGGAGAGCAGCATAACCATTCCGACTGTTGCGGCAGAGACTCCCACATAATCTGTGTAAAACAGCGTCAGCACCGTGCTGATCATCCCAAAAACCACATTGCACGCCGTATCTCCGCATCCATAAGAGAATCTTGTTTTCCATGATAATTTTTCTAATATCGTTCCTTGCTTCTTTTCCATTCTTACTCTACCCTTTCAGCAGTTCCCGTTCAATGCGTTCTCTTGCCTCCGGCGCCTGCTTCTCCATCTTTTCCGGAAACCCGAACATGGATACACATGCGATGTTGTCTCCTCCGGCTTTCGGCGCATCTTCCCTTAACTGGCTGTTTGCGAAGTCCATGTCTCTTAACGTCTCAAAGATCCCGTCAAAGTCCACGTCTCCCTCTCCCATGGCTAAATGCTGGTGGATGGTCACATCCGCTTTTCCTCTTCCGTTTAACCACGGTGGATTGGCGATATAGCGGCAGTCCATGGTCTGGTTGAACGTATCCGCAAACAGTACGTGGGTCAGTTCTTCCCCTGCGTACTGTAACATGGAGCGCACATCCCCTTTGCCCTCGTCATAAAAGAATCCATGTGGGGAAGAATACACATAACCAAGGTTCGGGGAACGGAAGGATTTTACCAGGTCACAGGTCTCGTTGTTCAGCTCGCAGAAGTCATACGGATGGGACTGGATCTCCACCCGGAGTCCCTCCCGCTCAATGATCGGCAGAAGTTCTTCCATAGAACGGAACCACATGCCGTTGCAGATCTCCTGCTGGTTGGGATCCCCAGACAGCTCCGTGTTGATTACCGGCACGCCCATATCCACGGCGATCTCAATCATCCGTTTCCAGTTGGCTACTGCCATCTGTCTCTGCTCCTCTGTAGGTCCGGACCAGCGGTACACCACGATAAAGGAGGAGATCTCCACTCCGGTTTCCCGGAGTACTTTCCTGTATTCTGCCTCACATTCCCTGGAGAACAGCGGGTGTTTATAGAATGGATTGATCCTTGGATGCGGAGACTGTTCGATGTATTTATAACCCCAGTCTGCCACCTGATGCACCATCCGGTTGATATCCATCTGCTTTGCCAGCACATCCACGTCAAATGCTATTTTCATCTCATCAGCTCCTTACTTATAATCTACCCACTGTGCGCCCTGATCTGCGGATTGTACACAGTTTTCTACCCAGCGCACGCCCTCTGCCCCTGCGTGTACATTGGGATACCAGAACTCCACGTTCTCTCCTCTGTCACATGCGTCCATGGCCTGCGCAAAGCGGCTGTATAAGTTACTCCATGCCTCAAACAAACCTTCCGGATGCCCTGCCCCAATACGGTCTTCCTCCAGGGCAGAAGGTGCCAGATATCCCATACCTCTTTCCAGAACACGTACAGGTTCATTCTGCACTTCATAGGTCAGCTGGTTCGGATGCTCATCCCACCACTCAATAGATGCCTTTTCACCGATGACACGAATCTTCTGCCCATGCATGGAACCGCAGTTTACACAGCATGACCAAACGTATCCCACGGCACCATTATCATATTCCATGATGGTCATGGCGTTGTCCTCCAGAGGTTTTCTGGACTCGACGAAGGACTGTCTGCTGCACATCAGCCGTTTGATCTTCATATCCGGAAGCATGACTTCAGATAAGTACAGCGGATGGGTTCCCACATCACCCAGCACATAGGACGGTCCTGCAACCTTTGGATCCACCCGCCATTTTGTGGAGGCTGTATTTTTTTCGACTGCCACGTTGTGGAATCCATGGGAGAACTGCATATTGACAATACGAATCTTTCCCAGCTTTCCTTCGGCGATCAGCTGTCGTGCCTCCTCGATGACCTGATGTCCCGCATAACCGTAAGTAACACCTACGATCTTATTTTGTTTTGCGGCCAGTGCCTCTAATTCCTCCGCCTCTTCGGTTGTAAAACAGAGAGGTTTTTCACATACAACATGAAGCCCGGCAAGCAAGGCTGCCTTTGTGATCTCAAAGTGTGTTCCGTTGGGAGTTGCAATGGAGACCGCCTGGATCCCGTCCTGGCGCTTAGCTTCCTTTGCAAACATAGTCTTATAATCTGGGTAACATCTGTCCTCATCCACATGAAGCTGCTTACCAAACTCTCTGCCCCTCTCCGGGTCAATGTCAAAGGCACCTGCAACCAAGTCAAAATTAAAATCTCTCATTGCGGCAGACCGGTGGATATAGCCAATCTGGCTTCCCTTTCCTCCCCCTACCATAGCCCAGCGGATCGGTTTTTCAATTTTCTTTTCTCCGTAATACATAGTTTTGCTCCTTTTCTGAATTAGATTTCATATCCTACACTTTTTAAATATGTAACACTGGCCTTCACGTCCCGGAGGCTTGTGTCTGAATTTCTTGGATCACGTTCCTGTTCTATGGTGATATATCCGCTGTACTGGATATCCTCCAAGGTCTGCTTGATCTCAGGGTAGTCCAGTGCGCCTTTTCCTATGGGACACATGGCTCCTTTACCACAGCCCTCAAAAAAGCGGATATGTTCTCCCAGAACTTCCCGGTATACCTTTTCATCCACATCTTTAAAGTGAACATAATCCAGGCGGTCTGCGTACTTTTTCAGCCATTCTGCCGGATCCATGCCGGAGTAATAAAGATGCCCTGTATCCAGGCAGAGACCTGCCAGCTCATAAGGAATGTCCCTTACCACCGCTTCGATCTCATCTGCGAACTCAATATAACCTCCGGCATGAGGATGAATGACCGGCCGTACACCGTATTCTTTTGCCTTTTCACAGATTCCCCTGATGTGGCCCATCATCGCTGCCCATTTTTCTTCTGAAAGCCTCGGCGCTTTGTCTGGATGTCCGGCCGCATAATCTCTCTCATCATGACCCCAGTCCATGATGGTCATATAAGGCGCGGCAAAATGCTGGCCCTCATGTACCGGAAGCGGCGGAAGCTTTGTGACCAGAGAACAGATCTCTTCTGTCTGTCTCAATACGTTTTCATAGTTTTCTTCACTCAGCAGATCGTCGAAGATCGTCCCTGCCACAATGGCTAATCCATTCTTTTTTAACTCCTCAGAGACTGTCTCCACATCAATCGGGAGATATCCGTAAGGTCCAAGCTCAATGGCCCGGTAGCCCGCCTGGCCTGCCTCCTTAAGCACCCTCTGCCACGGCGGCAGATAAGGGTTCTTTACATCATCCACGCCCCAGCAGCAAGGAGCTCCGCAGATATTCATACTCATGTTAAAACCTCCTGTTTTGTTTGATAATCTCTCGGAATCTTCAGCCCAGTAAAATCAAGGCTTGTAGATTCCATTTTA